>OFDN01000247.1_pt1 | contig 50478 bp, 48 predicted proteins | sample 1520971 | NCBI WGS metagenome assembly OFDN01 (sample SAMEA94257418, study PRJEB24077) | hot springs metagenome | biome: Aquatic biome; feature: Geographical feature; material: Water | place: India | collected 2012-06-12 | depth 5 m | reverse complement strand
GGGCCCGGCCCGCCGGCTTGCGCACCCATATCCTGATCTGCGTGGCGGCAGCGACGTTCGGAATCCTCACGGTCGAAATCGCCCATTCCAGCGCCTTTGCCGGACGACAGACCGTCAGCGACCCCCTCCGCGCCGTGGAGGCCGTGACGGCGGGCGTGGCGTTCCTCGCGGCGGGCTCCATCCTGTTCACACGCGGCAAGGTGCAAGGGCTGACGACAGGGGCCGGCATGTGGCTGGCCGGCGCGGTGGGTCTGTCGTGCGGCTTCGGTCTCTGGCAAATCGCCGGGCTCGGTACGTTCCTGATTCTGGTCGTGATGGGCCTGCTTCATACTTTCGAGGTGAAGCTCGGTATCGCCGCAGACAAGCAGGGGCATCGGGAGCCTTCGAAAACCGCCAAGGCGGGGAAGGACGATCACGACGACCGGTGCTAACCTGAGCCGATCATGCGGATCGTCCTACCGTCCCTGCTAATTGCCGTCGCGGCGTGTTTCCCTGCGGCGGCCCAGACGTCGCGGCCCGTCCCCGAGCTCGGCACGGCGCCGATCCCGCGCCAACTCCCCACGCTGCCCACGCCGGGCCAGCCGCCGGCGGCCAGCGATGAAGTAAAGGATCCCAAGACCGGCTGTGGCGTCGTCGTGATGAATGCCGAACCCAATCTCAGCATCAGCTGGTCCGGCGCCTGCGACTTCGATCTCGCGCAGGGCAAGGGCGTGTTGCAATGGTTCAAGGGCGGTGTGCCCACAGATCGCTATGAAGGCGAGATGAAGGACGGCCTCTACGAGGGCCAGGGCAAGCTGAGCTACGCCAACAAGGCCCGCTACGAGGGTGAATTCAAGGCCGGCGAGCGCGACGGAAAGGGCACCTACGTCTTCCCGAGCGGCGCCAGGCTGACGGCGGAGTTTCGCGAGGGCCGGCCGCAGGGGCACGGCATGTATGTCTGGCCCAACGGCAATCGATACATCGGCGACTTCCGCGATAACCAGCGGACAGGCCGGGGCACGATCATGTTCACCGACGGCGGTCGCTACGAAGGCGAATTCGTCAACGGCAAGATGCACGGGCGCGGCGTGCGCGTCTGGGCCAACGGCTCGCGCTACGAAGGCGAATGGATGAACGACCAGGCGAGCGGCTGGGGCACCAAGTCCGGCGGTCCCGATGGGCAGGTCTTCACCGGCATGTGGGTGAACGGCTGTTTCCGTGACAACCAGCGCTGGGCCACGGTCGGCGCCACCGCCGCGTCCTGCGGTTTTCAGTAACGGCAGAGGACATGCACATGTCGGCCAGCCCCCGACTGATGATGATCCAGTTCCTCGAATGGGTGGCCGCCCGACCGCGCCGTCGCGAAGACGTGCTCGACGCCTGGCAGAGTTCCTGCCCGCGTTTCCCGGTCTGGGAGGATGCCCGGGCCGACGGATTGATCCGCCAGTACGGCGGCGAGGCCGGCGAGCACCGTGTCGAACTGACCGAGAGCGGACGGGCGATGCTCGATCGCCCCTGACATCATCGTCATCGACCTGCTCGACGTCTCCCCACGTCGGGCGACAGCCCTTATAGTAACGCCATGACGCTGCAACGCGCCGCCCTGTGGACTGTCGTAATCGCCGCGACGATCTTCCTGCTCGTCGCCGGGCGAGGTCTCCTGCTGCCTTTCGTCCTGGGAATCGTGCTCTGGTACATGGTCGATTCGCTCGCCGACACGTTTGCCCAGCCGCGCCTGGGCGGGTTGCGCCTGCCGCAGCCGCTCGCACTGACCCTGGCGGTGATGCTGGTCGGCGGCCTGTTCTGGATCGTCGGACGCACGATCGGCCTCAACGTGCAGGCGGTCGTCGCGGCCGTCCCCACCTACGAAGCAAGGCTCACCCAACTGATCGAGCAGGCCACACGGATGGCCGGCATCGAGCAGGCGCCAACCCTTTCGGAACTGGTGGCCCGCGTCAGCCTGGCCGACACGCTGGGCGGTGTCGCGGCGGCAGCCGCGTCGGTGGTCAGCGTGGCCGGCCTCATCCTGATCTACACGCTGTTCCTGTTCGTCGAGCAGGCTCACTTCAAGCGCAAGCTCGGCGCCATCTTCCACGGCGACGGCCAGGAGGCGCGGGTCCTCGCCGTTCTGGACCGGATCGACCGCGAGATCCGCGTCTATATCCGCATCAAGACAACCCTCGCGACGGCCACGTCGGCGCTGGCCTATGTCGTCATGTCATCGGTCGGAGTCGACTTTGCCGGCTTCTGGGCCGTCATGGTGTTCTTCCTGTACTACATCCCGACGGTCGGCTCGATCATGGCGATCATCGCGCCGGCCCTCATCACCCTGATCCAGTTCGACAATCTCACGCCTTTCCTGATCGTGCTGCTGGTGTTCGGCTCGATCCAGGTCGTGACCGCGAATGTCATCGAGCCGGCGATCATGGGCCGCTCCCTCAACCTGTCGCCGCTGGTGGTGATCGTCTCCCTGATCGTGTGGGGCACGATCTGGGGCGTGGTCGGCATGTTCCTCTGCGTGCCCATCATGGTGGTGGCGCTGATCGTGCTTGCGCAGTTCGAGACGACCCGGCCGGTCGCCGTGCTGCTGTCCGCCGACGGCCGCATTCCGGAGTCGACGCCATGAGGCGATTGATCCCGCTCCTTCTCCTGCTGGCCGCGATGCCCGCCACCGCGCAGGTCTCTTCATCGGACAGACCGCCCATCCCTGCTCCGATGCCGACTCCGCAGGGTGACGTCCTCTATGCGTGTCCCGGCGGGATGGACTTCTCGGCGACGTTCGCAAACGATGGCGAACTGGTGACGCTGCGCATGCCCGGACAGCCGACCATCGAGCTGTCGCGCCAGGTTTCGGGTTCCGGGTTCGCATTCTCGGATTCGTACTACGAGCTGCGCGGACGCGGTCGCGAGGCGACCCTGACCGCTGCCGGCCGCTCGATGCGCTGTCACGCAGCCGGCCGGCCGGGCGAGCCGCCGCGGACCTTCGCCGGCGGCAACGTCACCGTCACCCTGTTTCCCGATGGCACTTTTCGTCTTCGCGAGAAGCGTGACGGTGCGGCCGATCCTCTCCTCGACATCGGCCAATGGGCACAGGAAGTCGAGGGAGGCGTACGCCTGGTCCTGCGCGGCGCCAACAACAGCCGCCGGGCATTCCGCGAGATCGGCGTCGGCAAGCTGGTCGACGACAACGGGGGCGAACTGCTTCGCACCGACAAGCCCGATCCGATCGACGGCAAGTTCCGGCTCTCCGGCATGTATCGCGATGCGCAGGATGGTGGCCTCTTCGCCGCCTGCCTGGTGGGCCGTACCTACGGCGTGGCACCCGGCGGCGAGGAACCCGAACTCGAGAAGGCGTGGGTCAACCTGACCCCCTCGCGGGAAGCCAGTCTCTACGTCGAGATCATCGGCGGCTTCGACAACAACAACTCCATCACGGTCGACCGTTTCATCAACGTGAAACGCGACGGCACCTGCCCGCCGCTGGCATCGCGCGGCTCGGCGCTGCGCGACACCGAATGGCGCCTCGTCGAACTCGACGGCGACCGTCCCTCGTTCGACGACTGGCGCCGGCGGCCGATCATGCGCCTCGACGATGCCGGCAGGTTCACCGCGTCGACGGGCTGCAACACGATGGGCGGCGACTATGTGCTCGATCCCGAGGGGCTTCGCTTCGTACCTGGCCCGATGACCCTGATGGCCTGTCCGCCGGCGGAAACCGAGATCGAGAAGAAGTTCGTCGCAGCCCTGGCTGCGGTCCGGACGGCCCAGATCGCCGGCACGACGCTCGACCTCAACGACGGGGCCGGCAAACGGCGCATGCGCCTCGAAGCGCGCGGACGTTAGGGAACGGCGTCCGGGTCTGCCCGCAGGGTCAGGTTCTTGTCGTCGAAGGTGATTCGCAGGAACGGAATCTCCGGCAGCGCGGCGCTTCCCTGAGCCTGGCCGTCGAATTCGCGGTCCACATCCCCGAACAGGCGGATGTAGAGCTTCCACTCGATCATCGTCGGATCGATCGGCACGCTGACCTTCTCGTTCCAGTCGAGCGCCCTGATACCGCTCGCCACGACGCCGTCGACCGGCTTGTCGCGCACCAGCGTCGCCTCGAAGCGGCCGATCGTGGCGCTGCGCGCGGCCTTGGTCACGGGCTTGGCCACGACGGAGATGCAGATCTGGCCGGGCGCGTCCTCGCGCACGAAGTCGACGCCGCCGCCGTTCATCGTCTCGTCCGGAATGTCGTCGAGCCAGCCCAGCCGCTCCACGATGACCACGCGCCGCTTGTCCTTGTCGAAGCGCCAGCCCGGCGGCGGATCGAAGCAACGCCTGACCGTGCGCGTCTCGCCGACCGGCGCCCGCGCGAGAATCTCCGGCGACACCAGCGTGTTGGATTCCGCTGTCATGGTCCGCACCTTCTGGTCGAAGGCGAAGGAGCCCGGTTTCTCCGGCAACGACAGAAAGAGAAGCTGGAAAACCTGCGTCCGCGCGGCATGGCGCACGAAGAGCGAACCCGCGGCCAGCCTCGTGCGCGTGACGTCCGTCGGGAAGGCACTCCGTGGCACCGCGAAGCGCAGACGCTCGGGCAGGACGTTCGCCTCGCCACGCCAGGCGCCCATCGTCAGAATCGGCGGGGTCTGGCCGGCCGTCAGGCGCAGTCCCACGATATCGACCTCGACCACGGGGTCTTCGGCAGCAGGCGTGGCAAAACTCGGCGCGAACCGCGGCACCATTCCGCTGGAGGCTTCGCCGCCGGCGGGCTTGCCCGCCGTGGCATCGCGGGCGACTGCCTCCGCGGGAACGGCCGCTGCGGACTCCGAGGGCAGTGTGAGTTCGCTTGCCATGCGGCGGGGGGCGAGGATTTCCGGCGTGTAGGACAGGATTACCGGCGCCAGTTCGTGCGAGGCGAGCCGTTCGAGATCTCCGGAGATGCCGCTCGCGGCCTGCCTTACCGCAACCGCGCGGCCGGGAGCCCCCGGGCGATCGAGCGCGGCACGCAACGCCGCATTGACCGCCTCGAGCCTGTCGAACATTTCCCGGCGTCGCGGCGGCAGCCGATCGTAAGGCTGCTCCCGCTCGGGCTCGTACAGCGCGGCCAGCGCATCGAACAGGAGACTGGCGGCGCGGAAGGACGCCAGCAGTTCGATCCGCGCCATGCCGTCCGCGCGCGCCTGCAATTCGGCGCGCTCGGCACGCAGGTTCACGAGCTTCTCGGCGATCGTCGGTACGCCCGAGGTGCCGCGTTCCTTATGCAACAAACCGAACGCAAGCATCCCGCCCGCGGCCAGGACGACCGCGACGAGCACCAGTGTGCGGCCCCAGAGCGATTCCCCGGGGGCGGTCGAACCAGCCGTCATGCGGCGCGTTCTAGCACGGCCGCCGGTTGGAGAACCGGCGGCGGATTGTCTGGATCAGTACGAGAAAAGCACCGGCAGGGGCGACGACAGGATGAGATCGCGCGTGACACCGCCGAAAATCATCTGACGCAGCCGGCTCTGGGTGTAGGCGCCCTTCACGATCAGGTCCGCTCCCAGCGCCTGTGCGCGATCGATGATTGTCTGGCCCGCCGTCTTCGTGCCCGGCTTCACATGCTGGCCCGTCACATTCAGCCCGTGGCTCTTGAGCGACTCCGCGATTTCCGCCGAGGTCGGGCCCGGCACCATCGCTCCCTCGACGCTCAGGACCTCGATGGCCTCGGCCCCGCCGAGAACGGGCATGGCGAGCGAGATGGCGCGTGCGCTTTCCGTCGAGCCGTTCCAGGCGAAGAGGATGCGCTTGCCGACCATGCCCGTGAAACCGGGCGGCACGACGAGGACCGGCCGGCCCGAATCGAACAAGGCGGTCTCGAACACGCTTTCCGGCATCTTGGGCAGAGCGCCCGGTTGCGGCAGTACGATCAGGTCGTAAGCGCGTCCGATGGTTCCGATCGCGGTCGGGCCGCTATCGTCGGCCGAACGCCATTCGGAAACGAGTCCGGCCGCTCGTTGTTCGAAGGCCTGCTTGACCGCAGCGATCCTCTGACGCTCTTCCGCGTCCTCGGCCAGACCTCCCCCGATCGGAGCGCCCATGCCGGCGTCGGCCCAGGCCATGCTCATGACCCCATAGGAAGGTGGCTCGAGGCCGATCAGGCGCGCCCCGAAAGTGCGCGCGATCTTGGCCGCCAGATCAAATGCCGACGGATCTTCCGCCGTCCAGGCCATGGTCAGAATGGACTTCATGACGTGCCCTCCTCTTCGACCGACGATACCACGCGGATCGACACCGCGCGCGCCGGGATGAACTTGATACAATTCTCACATTGAATGGGTGTTTCAGTCCAATACGTTGATCGGGTTTCCTGATGCCGCGATTGAAGGTGGGCCGGCGTACGGCCCCCAGCATTTCCTGATCCGGAGTTATGCATGCTGTCGTTTTTTCGCCGCCTGTTGACGGACGACAAGGCCGCCACCGCGATCGAATACACACTGATCGCATCCTTGATCGCCGTCGCGGCGGTGACGGCCATCAGCACCGTCGGCGGCAGGACTCTCTAGGGTCCTCCGCCGACAGGCCGATCAGCTGCAGGCGATCAGACGATCTGCCCGGCCGAGGGCACGATCCACGCAAAGCGGTCCGAGAGCGCGGCCAGCGTTATCTTGTTGATCGCATCGGCACCGATCGTGCCTCCTCCCGTTGCATCGGGCAGGTCGCGCGTCGCCACCGTATCGGCGGCGATGGTGCTCATGTAACCCTGGTCCGTCGCCGCGCGCACCGTCGCCGACACGCACATATGGGTCATGAAGCCACCGACGATCAGGTTCTTGCGGCCGATCGCGGCAAGCCTGGTGGCAAGATCGGTGCCCGCGAAGGAATTGGGCATGCCCTTGTCGACGATGGTCTCGCCGTCGCGCGGCGTCAGTTCCTTGACGATCTCGAAGCCCGTCGAACTGGGATTGAACGCCTTGCCCTTGGACTGGTGTCGAACGTGGACGATCGGCGTTCCCGCCTTGCGTGCTTTTTCGAGCAGCACCGCAAGCGCCTCGACAGCCGGCTGCACGCCGGTCAGCGGCAGCAGCCCATCCGTATATTCACGTTGCGCATCGATGATCAGCAGGATTCCGTCGGCCATGGTGGCCGGCGTCGGTTGAGCGCCTGCCATCTGCAGCATGGTCATTGCCATGTTCATTCCTTCGACAATTTCACGGTTGTACAAGTCTCACCGACATCAACGCCGAAGGCGACCCGAATTGCAAGACCCTCCAGAGGGAGTCTGGACTCCCCTGAAGTGCCAAGGCGCCGCGACTGCGCTAGGGATGTCACCATGAAAGCGATCATCATCGGCGGCGGCATCATGGGCCTGGCGACGGCCTGGGGACTGGCGCGCCAGGGACATGAGGTCGAGCTGTTCGAGCAGGGGCCTCTTCCCAATCCACTGGCCTCGTCGATGGACGAGCACCGGCTGATCCGTCATCCCTACGGCGCCCATGCGGGCTATGCCCGCATGATCGACGAGGCCTACGCCGCCTGGGATCTGCTGTGGGCCGATCTCGGCCAGACGCTGCATGAGCCGACCGGGACGCTGGCGCTGTCGGGCAACGGCGCGGACTGGGCGGAGAAATCCGCGGCCACCCTCGCTTCGATCGGCCGGCCGATGACCGAACTGTCGATGAAGGAACTGCCGTGCCGTTTCCCCCTGCTCGACACCAGAGGACTGGAGCGCGCCTTCTGGATCGACACCGGCGGCGTCTTGCTGGCGCAGGACATCGTGTCGGCACTCGTGTCTCACCTCCGTGCGCAGCCGCGCGTAGGGCTGCATGCCGGTACATCAGTGCGCTCGGTGGACCTGGAGCATGGCCGCATCGTCACCGAATCCGGCGCGACGCACGCCGGCGACATCGTCGTCGTAGCGGCCGGCGCCTGGGCGTCGCGCCTGCTGCCCGATCTCGGCCGACGCGTCGTGCCTTCGCGCCAGGTGGTGGTCTATTTCGACCTGCCGGAGGACCAGCGCGCGTCCTGGGCCAAGGGACCGATGATCATCGAGAAGACCGGCGATGTCGGTCTTTACCTCGTCCCGCCGGTGCGGGGACGCGGCATGAAGGTCGGCGACCACGAGTTCAGCCGGACCGGAGATCCCAAGGCAGCGCGTGACGCGCAGCCGAGCGAGATGTCCGCCCTGCTCGACCGGTGCAGCAGCCTGCTCAAGGGCTTCGATCGCTGGACCATCCGAAACCTCAAGGTCTGCTTCTACAGCGTGACCGGGGATGAGCGCTTCATCGTCGAGAAGCAGGGTGCGAAGGGCTGGGCGATGTCGCCCTGCTCCGGCCACGGCTTCAAGTTCGGCGCGGTGATGGGTCTCGAACTGGCGCGGACCATCGCCGAGGATCGCGACTCCACGGCGCATGCAAGCTGGGCCGCCGGTCTGGTCGGCGATGAGCCGACCTGACAAAATGCAGTGAATTCCGGGAGAGAAACCGACATGGCATCCGCCAAACGCCGCCGCACGTCGAAAACCGCACCGAAGAAGGAGACCGGGCTGCGCCAGGGCCTCGCCACCTACGGCGACGCCGGTTTCTCGCTGTTCCTGCGCAAGGCCTTCATCAAGGCCGGCGGCTACTCCGACGACGCGCTCGACCGGCCGATCGTGGGCATCACCAACACATTCTCCGACTACAATCCCTGTCACGGCAACGTGCCGGACCTGATCGAGGCGGTGAAGCGCGGCGTCATGCTGGCCGGAGCGCTCCCCATGGTCTTCCCGACCGTGTCGATCCACGAGAGCTTCTCCCATCCGACCAGCATGTTCCTGCGCAACCTCATGTCGATGGACACCGAGGAGATGATCCGCGCGCAGCCGATGGACTCGGTCGTGCTGATCGGCGGCTGCGACAAGACCCTGCCGGCCCAGCTCATGGCGGCGGCGAGCGCGGACCGGCCGGCCGTCGTCCTGCCGGTCGGCCCGATGCTGGTCGGTCATTTCAAGGGCGAGGTGCTGGGCGCCTGCACCGACTGCCGCCGCCTCTGGGGCCAGTACCGCGCCGGGACCTTCTCGGAGTCCGACATCGAGCAGGTGAGCGAGCGTCTCGCGCCGACCAAGGGCACCTGCATGGTGATGGGCACGGCCAGCACCATGGGCTGCATCGTCGAAACGCTGGGCATGGGCCTGCCGACCAGCGGCTCGATTCCCGCGACGCATTCGGACCGGCTTCGCATCGCCGAGCAGACCGGCCGGCTCGCAGCCGAGATGGCCGTGAAGCAGGGCCCGAAGCCCAGCGAGATCATGACCAGGTCCGCTTTCCGCAACGCGCTCACCGTGCTGCAGGCGATCGGTGGCTCGACCAACGCGCTGGTGCATCTCACTGCCGTCGCGCGCCGGCTCGGCATCGACATCGAGCTGGAGGAGTTCGACGAGATCGGACGCAACGTGCCGGTGCTGGTGGATCTCAAGCCGTCGGGCGACCACTACATGGAGCATTTCCACTGGGCGGGCGGCAATTCGCGCCTGATGAAGGAGATCCGCAAGAATCTCGACGAGAAGTGCAGAACGGTCGCCGGCAAGACGATCAAGCAGGTGATCGACGCGGCCGAAATGGTGCCGGGCCAGACCGTGATCCGGACGCACAAGAACCCGATCAAGCTGACCGGCGGCATGGCCGTGCTGCGCGGAAACCTCGCGCCGCGCGGCGCCGTCATCAAGCATGCCGCCGCCTCGCCCGCGCTGATGACCCATACCGGCCGCGCCGTCGTCTTCGAATCGCTGGAGGACCTCGCCGCTCGCGGCGACGATCCCGACCTCGACGTGAAGGCCGACGACATTCTCGTGCTGCGCAACGCCGGCCCCAAGGGCGCGCCCGGCATGCCGGAAGCGGGTTCCTTCCCCATTCCGATGAAGCTCGCGCGCACCGGCGTGAAGGACATGATCCGCATCTCCGACGCCCGGATGAGCGGCACGGCCTTCGGCACCATCGTGCTGCATGTCGCGCCGGAGGCGGCCGTCGGCGGACCGCTGGCCTTGGTGAAGACCGGCGACCGGATCACGCTCGACGTGCCCAAGCGCAAACTCGAACTCCACGTCGACGCCAGGACACTGGCGACGCGCAAGAAGGCCTGGAAGGCGCCGCCGGCCCACCCCGGCAGCGGCCGCGGTTACACGGGCCTGTTCTTCAAGACCGTGCTGCAGGCCGACGAAGGCGTCGACTTCGACTTCCTCGGACCGGAAAAGTGAGCGACGCCAGGCTTCCGAGCATCTCGGTCGTCGTCACGTGCTTCAATTGCCGTGACTACATCGCCGACGCCATCCGCTCGGTCGCGTATCAGACATTGCGCGACTTCGAGTGCGTGGTCGTCGACGATGCCTCGACCGACGATTCAGCGGCCGTCGTGCAGCAGACGCTCGACGAGCTCGCGGACTCGCGTTTCCGGCTGGTCCGCCTCGACAAGAATGTCGGACAAACCGGCGCGACACGCCGCGGCCTTGCCGAGACGAACGCGACCTTCGTCTGCTTCCTCGATTCCGACGATCTGTGGAATCCGGATTTCCTCGAACGCCATCTCGCGGCGCACCTGAACGAGAGCTACGCGGTGGGCTTCACGGCGTGCAACGCGCGGGTGATCGACGGACAGGGCAAGCTGATCGCCGGCGGCTTCTACTGGTTCGGCAAGGACCGCGCCCGGGCCGATCGCGACCAGGCCTTCGTGCCGATCGACGCCGCCCGTGTGCCGACGCTCGACGCCGCGCAAGGCACGGCCAGATGGCAGGGCGACACGCCTTACCGGCTTTACACAAAGCGCGTGGTGCACTGGGTCTGGGTCAGCACCTCGTCGATGATGTTCCGCCGCTCGCTGATCAATCTCGTCTTTCCCGCGGACGATGAGGTGTTTCGGCTCCACATGGACTTTTACGTCGTGGTCATGGCTCAGATGGTGGCGGGCTCGCTGCTGATCGACGAGGCGCTCTATTCCTACCGCCTTCATGGGCGCAACGGCGCCGCCGACAATCCGGTGCTGGGCGGACGTCTCCACCTTTCCAGTCGGAACTGGGGTAGCACCTATTCGACGATGCTTGATCGCATGCTCGATGCAATGTTGAGAGATAAGGAGCGTTTTACAACGGCTCTCGGCGATCGGCAGTATCGACGGATGGTGCTGCGAATGCGAGCCGCGCGCGCGGGTCCCATCGTCGGGTTGGCGCACACCATTCGGAGTTGGTTGATCTAGCAGGGTTCCTGCCTCATTCTCTGTCGCAAGAGTTTCCCGGAAGCGACGGGGCTCGGGGGAGAATCTGGTGAGCAGGCTTGGACTTTGCGTGAGCGTCGTCGCTCTGCTGGCCGCCGCCCTATCGGCGACGATGGTCGGCGTGCGCCCGGCGATCGCGCAGCAGACGCAGGCCGTTTCGCCGGAGCTGGAGGCGGAGTACGACGCCGCCTTCCAGGACATGCTGCAGAAGCCCTCCGATCTCGATGTCCTCTTCAAGTTCGCGACCATCGCCTCGAAAACCGGCGATCTCGAAGGCGCCATCTCGGCGCTCGAGCGCATGTTGCTGGTCGACCCGGACCTGCCGCGCGTCCGTCTCGAACTGGGCGTGCTGTACTACAGGCTGGGTTCGTTTGAGGTGGCCCGCAGCTATTTCGAGGTCACGCTCAAGTCCGCCTCGCTTACGCCGGACGTGAAGGCCCGCGCGGAGCAGTTCCTCGCGGAGTCGGAGAAGCGCCTCACCAGGTCCCGGTTCACCGGCGAGATCTTCGCGGGCATGCGTTACCAGTCGAACGCAAATCTCGGCCCGCCGACGTCGAGCGTCCGCCTGTTCGGGCAGACGGCCAATCTCAACCAGGCGGCGCTGGGTACGGCCGACTGGGGCGCGGTGACGTCGGGCTTCCTGCGCCACATCTACGATCTGGGACAGAACAACCCAGCCCAACTCGAGACTCAGCTCTCGGGCTATCTCAACCGGCAGTTCCAGATTCAGGCGGCGAACGTGTCGATCCTCGACCTGACGTCCGGGCCGCGCTTCAAGGCCTTCAACGGAATCTTCGAGGACGTGACCCTGAAGCCATTCGGTACGGTGGGATACATCTGGGTCAACGACGTACCCTATTACGGCAGCTTCGGTTCCGGCCTCGAGGTAGGCACCCTTCTGTCGGACAAGTTGCGCAACACCACGAACTTCGTGTGGCGGCGGCAGATGTACCAGAATACCTGGTACATTCCGACGAACAACCAGTTCACCGGCGTCGAATACTCGGCCAACTCGACCTTCCAGTACGCGGTGAACGAAGCCGTGATGCTGTATGCCAACGGCAATCTTCAGCGTTACCAGACGGACAGCACGCCGTGGCAGAACTACATGCTCTACGGCGTCGGCGGCGGCATGTCCTTCTCCTTCACCGACCCGCTGTTCAAGAGCCAGATGCCGTGGAGCATCAGCCTGTTCGGCAACGTGCAGTGGTGGTATTATGACCAGCCTGACGCCGTCGTAGATCCGACCGTAACCCGACAACAAACCGACACGATTCTGAACCTTACTCTGTCGATCCCCTTCGACCAGCGGACGATGTTCACGGTTTCAGGGGGAAGGTTCGTTCGGTCGTCGGACATCCCCAACTATGCGTTCACCAACAACAGTGCGCTCATCGGAGTAACTTGGCGCTTCTAGCGCCGCCCAGGAGATCACAGTGGCCTTCAGACTTCCCGGCGCGAACCTCTCCCTGTTGACGGTCGCCCTGCTTGCCGCAGGCTCGTCTTCCCTGCTCCCGATGATGGCCCAGGCCAAGGTCGGCGTGACCTCGGCCACCGACGGCGATCCGCGCGGCAAGCCGCCGGCCGAGGCCGAACGCGTGCTGCGGGTCGGCGTCGACGTTCAGGCCAACGAATTGATCACCACGACCGCCAACGACCGCGCCCACCTGATGTTCCTCGACGGCACGTCGCTGTCGGTCGGCCCGAACGCGCAGCTCACCATCGACAAGTTCGTCTACGATCCCACGACCAAGACGGGCGACCTGGCCATCAACGCCAGCAAGGGCGTCTTCCGGCTGGTCGGCGGCAAGATCAGCAAGACCAACGCCATCACGGTCACCACTCCGTCGAGCACCATCGGCATCCGCGGCGGCATCAGCCTCTTCAATGTCGAGCAGCGCTCGACGACGTCCGTCTTCGTCTTCGGCATCAGCATGAGCGTCGGTGCCGGCGGTCGGCTCGAGATCGTGACGCGTCCGGGTTTCCAGGTGTTGACGCTGTTCGGTGGCCTGCCGGGCCGGCCGGGCGCCGTGCCGCCCGGCGCGCTGACCGCTGCCCTGGGCCAGCTCGAGGGCGGCAGGAGTGGCGGCCAGCAGGGCGGCGGCGCCGATCAGTCGGCGCAGAATTCGGGCTTCTCGAATGCCAATTCAGGCCAAGGCTCGGGGAACACGCTGGGCAACCGTTTCGGCAGCGGCCCCGGCCCGCGCAACGTCAATCCCAGCAACATCGTCACCAACGCCGTGACCAATGCGTTCGAAACGGCGCCCTCCAACCAGCCGACGCTGCCGGAGAAAGTCGTCTCCCAGGCGACGCCGATGCAGCAGACGATCACCTACAACGGGGTGATGGGCGGCCTGGTCAGAAACAACGGCAATACCTCGTTCGGAACCGGCACCTATCAGCAGGTCTGGTCGATGGGCAGCAACAGCGGCACCACCACGGCCAACTTCAACAACAGCAGCTATAGCGGCACCACGAATCGCGTTGGCAATTCCGGCTTCCAGGCCACGATGCCGACCACCACGCCCGGCACGCCCGGACGTACAATGAACATGAACGGCGCCTTCGTTGGCCAAGGAACATTCCCGAACAACCAGGCCGGTACCTTCACGGTCAACGGCCCGAACTACCAGGCCGGTGGCGCGTTCGCCGGCCAGAAGGCTCCCTAGGGTCTTTCCGTCTCATGTAGCCGCGCAATCGCATCACCTCATCCTGAGGAGGCCCGAAGGGCCTCTCGAAGGATGGGCAACAAACGCCGTGCTTGTGCCCATGCTTCGAGACGCGCTCCGGAGTTTACCCCGAGGTACTCGAGGGGGAGCGCTCCTCAGCATGAGGTTGAGTGTGTACTTCCGCTCTGTTCGAAAAGACTCTAGCCGACTTTCGCGGCGATGAAGTCGGCGATGGCGGCGATGTCGTCGCGGCGGAACCAGGGCAGCCCGGCATCGGGCGGCCGGACGTCCGACGCGATCGCAACGATGGCGGGATCCCCCGGCGCAAGAAGTCTCGCCTCGTCGGAAGCGCGGACTTCTATCTTGAGATGCGGCTCGCTCTTGTAGCCTTCGATCAGGACGAGATCCGCCGGCGACAGGCGCGCCAGCACGTCGCCGATCGACGGCTCCTGCGTCTCGCACAGGATGGCGTAGCGCCGCCCCCCGACCAGAGCCACCTCCCCCGCGCCGGCGGCGCGATGGCGCCAGGAATCCGTGCCCGGCTGGTCGATATCGATGTCGTGGTGAGCATGCTTGATGGTCGCCACGCGCCAGCCGCGACGCACGAACTCGGCCACCAGCCGTTCCGTCAGGGTTGTCTTGCCGGCATTCTTCCAGCCGGTGATGCCGAAGACCCGTTGACCAGGCGCGCCGTGATCGCTCACGCCGTGATCCGATCGGCACAGGCATAGGCGGTCAAACGACCCTCGCGCACGAACGCCACCAGCGCGATTCCCGCCCGCTCGGCCGTCTCGATGGCGAGCGAGGTCGGCGCGGAGACGGCGCCGATGGCCGAGGCGCCGATGGCCGCCGCCTTCTGCACCATCTCGTATGAACAACGGCTCGTCACGACCACGAAGCTGCCCGCAGCGGCCGGCCCGCCGGACGCGAGGGCACCCGCCAGCTTGTCGAGGGCGTTGTGCCGTCCGACATCCTCGCGCACGGCGACCAGCGCACCCTCCGGAGAGGCCCAGGCGGCGGCATGCATCGCGCCGTTGAGCCTGTTGAGAAGCTGCTGAGCGGGCAGCGCCGCCATCGCCCGCTCGATGGAGAAGCGTGACACGGGCCGGGGTTGCCCGACGGCTGGCACCGGCCGCAGGGCCGCGTCGAGGCTGTCGACGCCGCAGAGGCCACAGCCGGTGCGGCCGGCAAGGCTGCGGCGGCGCTCCTGAAGACCGGCCATCCGCTGCGCGGAGATCTCGAGCCGCACTTCCATGCCGCGACCCACCGGCTCCACCTCGATGTCATAGATCTCCGAAGCTTTTCCAACGATGCGCTCGGTGAGGGAAAAGCCGCGCCCGAAATCCTCGAGATCGCACGGCGTCGCCATCATCACCGCGTGGCTGATGCCGTTGTAGACCAACGCCACGGCGACCTCCTCGGCCACCGCTTCCTCCAGCGACTCGCTGCCGGCGGCCGTCAGACGGCGAGCCGCCCGGCGCACCGTGCCGTCCGGGCTCATGCCGCGGTCTCGTCGATCCGCAGATGACGGCCGTCGCGATCGAAGAAGAGGCCGCGATTCAGCGTCAGCGGATCGGCCTTCACGTCGGCTTCGACGTCCTTGAGCCGGCGCGCCGCCACCGGATCGGGCAGCGGGCCGCCTTCATGCCCCAGCCCCACGAAGAATGCGACGCCGTCCCAGGGCGTGCGTGCGCCATCGAGCAGGCCGCGCATCTCCGGCCATGTCATGTCGTCACCGATGAGATGGGCGTAGCTCGATCGCGACGGCACGGCGCTTGTGGGCGTGATCCGGACCAGCAGGATGAAGATCGTGAAGGGGCCGGTTTCGGCGAACTGTGCCGCAAGCCAGTGCTCGAAGTCGGTCTTCATCGAACGCTCTAGAACTCGACCACGGGCGTGGGCGGCACGTATCGGTCGAAGACCTGCAGGAAGGGCTCGCCCCGTTCGGCCTCGTACCAGGCCTCGAAGGCACGGAAGGCCGCGATGGGATCGGCGATGACCGGAGGCTCCGCCGCCTCTCCGTCCGCGGGCTCCGCCGGATGCGCGCCCGCATGCAGGGCCTCGGCGATCGGGCGAAGCCAGTCGAGCAGCGGTCGCGCGCCCTCGCCGAGTTCCGAAAGCCCCGTTTCGATCCAGCCGATGTCACGGAACAATGCTTCCAGCTGCCGCTCGACGGCGAGGTCGCGATCGGGTTCGAGGGCCGCCACCCGCGCCATGTCGGAGAGAGCGCTGAGCCGGCGCCACGCGAAGGTGCGCGCGCGCTCGGCTTCCCTGATCTGGGCTTCCAGCGAAGCCCGCACCTGTCGCTCGGCCGTTTCGGCCGCGGTGCAATCCGCCTGGAGGCGGGCGATGAGAGAGTCTGCGGCAGCCGGCATTCCGCCAGTTGACCCGACGGGCCGGGCTGCCGCAAGCCTGTTACTTAACGTACTTCAGCTCGACCTCGGCGACGCCGGCCGCGACGTTCAGGCCGACGCTGCCCTCGACGCTGACCGGCTGCAGGGTGATCTGGCCACTGCCGCCGCCCAGCAGGACATTGGCGCCGACGCCGCCACCCACCGTGGCCTGGGCGGTCGCGCCGGCATAGCCGCCGGTGAGCGCGCCCGGCGCGATGCTGCCGGGAGCGAAGACGAGCCAGACGATCTGCGATTCCTTGGTGAATCCGATGTCGACGCCATAGCGCTTGATCGACCCCGTGTACTTCTCGCCGACACCGTCGGTCCGCGCGAAGAGGCAGTCGAGGTCTTTCGAGGAACCGAAGATGAAGCCCATGCCGCCCGCGACCTTGCAGGTGAGCGAGCCGACATTGGCGCCGGACCGGCCCGCCGCCTGAGGCGTGCCCGGCGCCGCGGGAGTCTGCGCCTGGGCCGCGAAGCCGGCGCTCAGCAGAAGCGTTGCGGCGGCGGCGGTCGTCAGCAGGGATCGAAGCATGTCGAAATCCTTCCGGTTGGGGGGTCAGTCTTCCTTCTTCGCTCGTTCGATGGCGTCCAGGATCTCGGTCAGGCCGCTGAAGTAAACCACGCCCTGCTTGTGCATCTCGTGCCGGATCGTGCGGATGAGCCCCGCCTTGCGGATCATGAGATCGGCGAGCGCGATCTTTGCATCTGCCCGAGTCTTGGTATCCATCGTCAAGACGTCCTCATCACTCTGTTGGCCGGGACAGGCCACCATATTGGCCACGGGCTTTCATCACGTAGCCCGCAGCCCGGAAATCCGAGTCCTGCCGGATTGCAGCCGTAACGACCGGATCGTTGTGCGGGTTGCTGCTGGCGATCAACGCATTCGTTTCGGCCTGACAATTCGCGCTGATGGTGCGTCCGATGCTCGACGGGTCCTCGGTCCCGGCAGCATGGGAAGCCGCTTCGCGCTGCAGGCACGCATCCCGCGCCTCGTAGGTCTTGCCGACGGCTTTGACGGTCCAAGGCTCGGAATACTGGGAATTCGCCGAACAGGCCGCCAGCGACAGCAAGGCGACGACAATCAGGATACGCATCAGGGGGCCGAACTCCAGGAACGACAGAAGAAAGACATGGAAAGATGGCGGAAGAGAGTGGGAGTCGAACCCACTAAGAACCGCCTAACGGCTCTCTCTGGCTTTGAAGGCCGGCCGCCCCACCGGGAGCGCTTCCCCTCCAAGGCGGATGATTCACCAGAATGAATCCCCTGTCACCTGCCGTGCTAGGCTGAATGTCCCCAGAGGAATCAGGACCATGTCGATCGAGCTGAAGTACATCGTCGGAAACGTCTCGGATCTCCCGGCAGCGGTCGCTTTCTGGCGCGACACCGTGGGGCTGAAACTCAAGTTCCAGACGCCCGAATGGGCCGAGTTCGACACCGGCACAACCCGTCTGGCCCTCCAGCCCGCATCGTCCGGGAATCCGGCGGGCACGTGGCAGCCGGGACTGCGAGTGCCGGATCTGATGGAAAAGCGCGCCGAACTTCAGGCACGCGGCGTGAACGTTGGAGCGGCCCCGCACGAAGAGCACGGCTTCCTGCTGTCGCTCTTCATCGGACCGGACGGTGCGCCGGCGAGCCTGAGCGGACCCGTCCCTAAGCCGTAGGCGGCGGGCCGTACTGGCCGCTCTTCAGCGGCACGGCACGGCGCAGGTCGCCGCGCCGGATGGTGATGCCGTGGCGGTCGAAGAACTCCAGGATCTGGATCGCGACCTTGCGGCCGTTGTCGAGCTTGTCGCGGAACTCGGCCGCGGTGAACTCCTTCCCGAAACCGTTGGCGATGCCGATCATTTCCGCCACCACGGGGCGCAGGAAGTAATGATCCGGCGCCACCTCGACGACGCGCCCCAGCTTGGCCAGGCGCTGCAGGAGCCGCCGCGTATCGGCCTCCGGCGCATCGTAGGTCTCGGCGAAGTCGCGCACGCGCGGCGGTTTGAACCTGTCGCGCGTCATGTCCGCCGAGATTTTCTGCCAGAGGACCTCGTCGCGCGATCCGAGCTTCAGAGAATGGCCAGGCAGGCGCAGGAAGGCGCCGTCGACGGTCACGGCCTTGGCGCGGATCGCCTGGTCCAGCAGAACCTTGAACACGGGGGCCGGCCAGCGACGCTTCAGGGTCACCCTGAGCCGTTCGGCCTGGAGGCCCGGCGCGTCGGCCTTGGTCTCGTGGAACGTCTTGAGCGTGTCGACGATGTCCTTCTTCGCCGCTTCGAGGGTTTCGGCCAGGAAACCGAACCCTTCGAGCCTCGCCCCGCCGGCCGCCTCGAGCAGTTTCTCCACCTCGCCCGGCCTCAGATTGCGCGACAGGCCGAAGCGCGCGAGATCGACGAAGCCGCTTTCGAGACGCAACAGCTGCGGCATCACGTCGGCGTCGGGTTCGACGAGCGCTGCGAGTTCCAGCAGTCGCCGCTCGGCGCGCCGGTTACGCGGCGGACCGAACGGATCGATCGTCGTGGCGCCGGCCATCGTGCGGGTGGCGGAGGGATCGCGCAGGATCACCCGGTCGCCCGCCAGCGCACCCACCTTCTCGTCGAGGACGATCTGTGCGAGCCCGCCGTCACCGGGCTGCAGCCGCTCGCCTTCGAGCAGCGCCACGCGGCCCATGACATGCGCGGAGCCGAGATGCACATGCACCGGCGACCAGTGCTTCAGCGGCTGCGCCTCGGAAGCGAGCAGGCTCAACCGCACGTCGATGCGATCGGTCGGCGCATGGAGTTCGGGACTGACGACCCAGTCGCCGCGCCGGATCGCGTCCCTGGAAAGCCGGGGGCCGGCGAGATTGAGCGCGCAGCGCTCCCCTGCCCGTCCGATCTCCGCCGGCCGGTTCTGCGCGTGCAAGGACCGCACGCGGGCCTCGATGCCGGAGGGCGTCAGCAACAGCCGGTCGTCGACTTTGATCTCGCCGGCATGAACGGTGCCGGTGACGACGACGCCCGCGCCGGACAGCACGAAGCAGCGATCCACCGCGAGCCGGGCGAATCCGGCGGCGCCCTTGCCGCTCTCGCCGAGGACGAGGAGCTTTTCCTTGAGTTCCTCGACGCCCTGCCCGGTCACCGCCGACACCGGGACGATCTCCGCGCCGCGCAGCGAGGTCGTGGACAGCAGCGTCTCGACCTCCGCCATGCGCTCGAGAAGCTGGTCGTCGTTGACCAGGTCGGACTTGGTCAGCGCCACGATGCCGCGATCGAGGCCCAGCAGGTCGAGGATCTGCAGATGTTCGACGGTCTGCGGCTTGATGCCTTCGGCTGCCGACACGACGAGCAGCGCCGCGTCGATGCCGGTCGCGCCCGCCAGCATGTTGTGCACGAAACGCTCGTGGCCCGGCACGTCGACGAAGCCCAGTTGCCTGCCGTCGCCGAGGTCGCTGTAGGCGTAGCCCAGGTCGATGGTGATGCCGCGTGCCTTCTCCTCCTTCAGGCGGTCGGCATCGACGCCGGTCAGCGCCTTCACCAGCGCGGTCTTGCCGTGGTCGATATGGCCGGCGGTCCCGACGATCATGACAGGGGCTCCTCGGCGCGGCGCTCGGCTTCGGCGCGCTGCGACGGCTTGGCGTGCGCCCGCGCCTCCTTCAGGAAACCGGCCGCCAGTTCACCCGCGCCGTTCATCTCCGCGCGCCGCAACCAGTGCAGCGCTTCCACGACGTCGCGTTCGATTCCCTTGCCCGCGAGGCAGGCCGCGCCCAGCATCGCCTGCGCCTCGGGATAACCGAGCCGGGCCGCGCGTCCCCACCAGCCGGCAGCCGCTTCAGCGTCGCGCTCGACGCCCAGCGCGTTGTGATGCATGTCGCCCAACCGCGCCATCGCCGCGGCACTGCCCTGGGCAGCGGCCTTCTCCGCCCAGAGCCGCGCGCCGACATAATCCTGCGGACAGCCGCCGCCCAGCAGCTTCATCCACGACAGCATGTCCTGCGCGTCGGCATCGCCTTGCAGGGCAGCCTTCTCGTAAAGAAGCGCGGCCTCGGCCTGGTCCTGCGGCACGCCCCAGCCCTCGTAGTAGCAGAGCGCCAGGTTGCGCTGGCCGCCGGCGTCGCCCTGCTCGGCGGCGCGCCGCAGCCAGTCGACCGCCTTGGCGTGATCCTGCTCCACGCCGCGCCCTTCGAGGAATGCCGCCCCCATGTTGCTCTGCGCCCGCGCATGTCCCTCGTGGGCGAGCGGCGCCCACAGGTCGAGCGCAACGCCGTAGTCGCCCGCCTTCCAGGCCGCCAGGGCCTCCGCCATCCGCTGGGCGGGCGGCGGCTTGCGATCGAGCAGCCTAGCCAGCCACGACATGCAGCTTGTCCAGTTGGGCAACGAACGCCGCTTCGTCGTCGAGCGTGCGAAGGTCGAAATGAAGCGTGCCGTCGGCGATGCGGCCGATCACGGGAATCGGCAGGCGGCGGAACGAATCGGCGATCCGGTCAAGGCCCTTCGCCTGAACGGCAAGGGCAAAGGACGGCAGCAGGTCGACCGGCAGCGCACCCGATCCGATCTGTCCTCGCACCTCGGCGACCGTCACCTGCGCGCGATTTCCCAACACGGCCTGAACGGCCGGCAGCAGGCGTTCCGCCACCGCGCGTATCTCGGCCGCTGGCCGTGCGAGGTTGCGGATCGTGGGAAGGCGCGCGGCAAGGCGCGTGGGATCGGCATACAGGCGCAGCGTCGCTTCGAGCGCGGCGAGCCGCACCTTGTCGAGGCGCAGCGCCCGCTTCATGGGATTCTTCGCGATGCGCTGGATCATCGCCTTGCGCCCGACCACGAGGCCGGCTTGCGGACCGCCGAGCAGCTTGTCGCCGGAGAAAGTGACGACATCGACGCCCGAAGCGACCGCCTCGCGAGCCGTCGGCTCGTGCGGCAGGCCCCAGGTTTCGAGATCGGCCAGGGTGCCGCTGCCGAGATCCTCGATCAGCGCCACGCCCTTCTCACGCGCCAGCGGCACGAGTTCGGCCGCCGGGACCGACTTGGTGAAGCCCTGGATCGCGTAGTTCGAGGGATGGACCTTCATGATGGCGGCCGTGTCCGGACCGATCGCCGCTGCATAGTCCTTGAGATGGGTGCGGTTCGTTGTGCCGACCTCGACGAGGCGGCAACCGGCGCGCGCCATGATGTCGGGGATGCGGAAGGCGCCGCCGATCTCGATCAGCTCGCCGCGCGAGACGATGACTTCGCGGCCGGCCGCCAGTTCGCTCAGCACCAGCAGCACGGCGGCGGCGTTGTTGTTCACCGCCGTCGCGGCCTCGGCGCCGGTGAGGCGGCAGAGCCACGGTGCGATGTGATCGTCGCGCTCGCCGCGCGCGCCGCCGCCCAGGTCGTATTCCAGTGTGGTCGGCGAACGCATCGCCTCGACCGCTGCCGCGATCGCCTCCTCGGCCAGCACGGCGCGGCCGAGATTGGTGTGAAGCACCGTGCCCGTGAGATTGAACACGCGCCGTTGCGAGGGCTCCAGGAAGGGTTTGAGTCGCGCGGCGCACCAGGTCGCGCAGGAGGCTTCGTCGGCAACCTCGGCCGAACCGCGCTTCTCGACGACCCAGATCCGCAGCGTCTCGATGACGAGAGGACGGCCCGCGCGCTCGATCAGCGGCGCCAGGGATGGCCAGCCGGCCATGCGGTCGATCGACGGAGGGCGGATTTCGGAGGCGCCATCGGCGCGGTCGGCACGCGACACGGTTCTGTTTCCTGCAGGGTTTGGACGGACGGTCGTCCTCCGGGGACGAAGATGGCCCAGCACCCGGTATCGATCAATGGTGCTGCATGATGCCCAGCACGAAGGGATTGGGCACGCGCGCGAACCCTTCTTCGCCGACCAGCACGTCGAGGCCGAGCGATGCGAGATCGTCGGCCAGCGGCTCGATGGCGCGGGCCTTCTCGACATAGAAGACCTTGGAATAGCCCTGACAGACCTCGCAGCATTCGGCGCGGACATGATCCGTGCCCGCCAGATTGCGGAACGAAATTTTGTCGGTACTGCCGCAATGCACGCAGCGCACGCGGACATAGCGCCACGAGGTCGCGCACAGCGAACAATGAAGGTGGCGATGGCCGAACTTGGTGCCGCCCGGCGAGATCAGGCCCGAGACCGGCGGCGACCCGCAGGCCGGGCAGTCGCCGCTCTCGGTTTCGCTTGCCAGGTCGGCGGCGTCGAGCAGCGCCGCCATGCGTGTCCAGGCGACCTGCAGCGCGGCCGCAACGAAAACAGCCTGCCCTGCTTCGGCGCCCGTGATGTCTCCCCCGAGGAAGCGTTCTGCCAATGCCTCGAGGTCGGCCGGGCTGGCCGCGACAAGGGCGTCTCTGGCCGCGCGCGCGGAGTCGGGCAGGATTTCTGGATCGATCCTTTCCAGGATGCGCGACAGGGCCACGCGCCAGCTTTCGTCACGCGACCAGATCGCGGGATCCAGCGGCGCGCGTTTCACCAGCTTCGCCTTGGCGATTTCGGCCGCGCCCGGCAGCGAGCCCGGCGGCAGGCCCGACAGCGCCTCGTGCTGGGCCGTCACCAGCCCCGCGATGAGGCGGAGGAAGCCTTCGAGATCGTGCCCCGGCGCCAGCTCGCGCAGGCGCGCGGCGCGGACCTGGAAGAGCGTCGCGAGGTCGGGCAGGCGCACGCGCGCGCCCTCGGCGGCAGCGCCGAGGATGTTTTCGCCAAAATTAGCGGACGGATTTTCGGGAGCGGAACTCAGGACTTCCCGACTTCCTGACGGAACCACTTGCGATGGTGCTTCCATGCCCAGCCGCCGCTGACTGAACCGCGCGTCATGGCGCTCATCGTACCCTTGACCCAGATGGCTGCATAGACGTGCACGATCCAGATCAGGATGGCCCCGATGGCGCACAGCGCATGGACGACCGCGGACAGCCGCTTCTGGTCGATCGTGGTGTAGGACGCGAAGTAGGTGTCCCACAGCACGAACCCGCTGCCGAGCAGCAGCAGGATCAGGATCGACTGGCCCCAGAAGACGAGCTTCTGGCCGGCATTGTACTTGCCGAGTTCGGGCAGTCCCTCTTCCTTGTTGTTGATCACCGATCCCAGGTTCTTCATCCAGACCGTGTCGTCGCGGTTCCAGAAATTCAGCGCGAAGAAGCGGATGAAGAGGCCAAGGAAGCTGATGCCCAGGACGACGCCGATCCACGGATGGATGATGCGCGTCATCTGCCCACCGCCGAACAGGTAGGTGAGGAAGTAGAGCGAGGGATGGAAGAGCGCCATGCCGCTCAAGGCCAGCAGGATCAGCGACACCGCCGTGATCCAGTGGTTGATGCGTGCGGCCGTGGTGTAGCGGCTGACCGGCTTCGTGTGCTCGCTCATGCCTGCTTGCTCCCGGCCCCATCGGTTGCCGCCAGCTCGGCCGCCTTCTCCTCGTCGTGCTCGGTCACCCGGTTTGGTCCCTTGGTGACGTAGTGCATGAGGCCGAAGGCGCCGGCGAAGGCGATGGCCGCCAGCGACAGGGGCTTCATCACGCCCTTCCAGATGCCGACCAGCGGGCTGATGTGCGGATTGTCCGGCAGGCCGGCGTAGAGCGACGGCTTGTCGGCATGCTGCAGCACGTACATCACGTGCGTGCCGTTCACGCCCGGCGGATTGTAGAGGCCGGCATTCTGGTAGCCGCGCGACTTGAGGTCGGTGATGCGCTTGCCGGCATGGGCGATCATGTCTTCCTTGGTGCCGAAGTAGATCGCCTGCGTCGGGCAGGCCTTGGCACAGGCGGGCGCCTGCCCGACCACGACGCGGTCCGAGCAGAGCGTGCACTTGTAGGCCTTGCTGGTGGCCTGCGAGATGCGCGGGATGTTGAAGGGGCAACCCTTCACGCAGTAGCCGCAGCCGATGCAGTTGTCCGAGATGAAGTCGACGATGCCGTTTGTGTACTGCACGATCGCGCCCGGCGCCGGACACGCCTTGAGGCAGCCCGGATCGTCGCAGTGCATGCAGCCGTCCTTGCGGATCAGCCACTCCAGGTCGTCGCCGCGCTCGTACTCGGTGTAGCGCATCACGGTCCACGACGCAGTCGTGAGATCGGTCGGGTTGTTGTAGGTGCCGTCGGTGAAACCGATCGGCTGGTCGAGCTGGTTCCACTCCAGGCACGCGGTCTGGCAGGCCTTGCAGCCGATGCACTTGCTGACGTCGATCAGCTTCGCGACGGGAACGGCGGCGGGTTTGCCGGCGGCCGGCGGCGGCACGCTGGAAGCGGAGCGGCGGCGGAGATCGAGAGCTTGCATTACAGACATCTCACCCTCCCCGATCAGGCCACGGCCGGCGACGACGCCGGCGGGGTGGTTTTCTTAACGTCCACCAGGAACGCCTTGTATTCCGGCGTATTGGTGCTGGCGTCTCCGACCGAGGGCGTCAGCGTGTTCAGCGGATAGGACTTACGCGCGAGACCCACGAAGCCGTAGTGGATCGGCAGGCCGATCACGTCGCAGGGCTTGCCGTCGACCATGATCGGCCGGAAGCGCTTCGAGACCGAGGCCTTGGCCTTGATCATCCCGCGCTGGCTGGACACCTCGACCCAATCGCCGTTCTTGATGCCCTTCGCCTTGGCCAGCCGCTCGCCCATCTCGACGAACATCTCCGGTTGGACCACGGCGTTGTCGTGGACGTTCTTGGTCCAGTAGTGGAAGTGCTCGGCGAGACGATACGAGGTCGCCACGATCGGGAACTTGTCGGGCGTACCGAACGACTTGGCATCGGCCGCGAACACCCGGGCCACCGGGTTGGTGTTGACCTTTGGGTGCAGCGGATTGGCGATGTAGGCGTCCATCGGCTCGTAGTGCTCGGGGAACGGCCCGTCCGTCATGGTCGTGCGCGAGAACAGCCGCGCCGTGCCTTCCGGATTCATGATGAATGGACCGACCGACTTGTCGGGCGCCACCGTGGGCGCATAGTCCGGCACGTCGGCGCCGACCCAGCGCGAGCCGTTCCAGGTGATGTACTTCTTGCGCTCGCTCCACGCCTTGCCATCGGGATCGGCCGAGGCGCGGTTGTAGAGGACGCGGCGATTGGCCGGCCAGGCATAGCCCCAGTTCGGATGCACGCCGAGACCGCTCGGATCGCTGGCATCGCGGCGCATCGCCATGTTGCCGGCCTCCGTATAGACGCCGGTATAGATCCAGCAGCCCCCCGAGGTCTTGCCGTCGTCGCGCATCACGGCGAAGCCCGGCAGAAGCTGGCCCGCCTTCAGCAACACCTTGGTGGGATCGGCCGGATCGGGCAGATCCTCCAGCGCATAGCCATTGATCTCCTTGAGGAGTTCGACCGGCTCGGGATGCGCGGGCTTGGCGTAGTTCCACGCCGTGTTGAGGATCGGATCGGGGAAGGCGCCGCCTTCCTTGGAGTAGAGTGCGCGCAGGCGATTGTGGAAGTCGGCGATGATCTCGATGTCACCACGCGATTCGCCCGGTCCTGCCACCGACTTCCAGTGCCACTGGATGACGCGGCTGGAGTTGGTGAAGGTGCCTTCGTCTTCGGCATAGGCCGTGGTCGGAAGCTGGAAGACCTCGGTCTGGATCGACTTGGGATCGACGTTGTTGAACTCGCCGTGGTTCTCCCAGAAGCGCCCCGTCTCGGTCTCGAGCGGGTCCATGATGACGAGCCACTTGAGCTTCGAAAGCCCCGCCTGGACCTTGGCCTTGTTGGGCGCGGCCATCATGACGTTGAGGCCCTGGCAGAACAGGCCGTTCATCTGGCCGCCCGCCATCATGTCGACGATCTTGAGAACGTCGTAGGCCGTGTCGAACTTGGGCAGGTAGTCGTAGGCCCAGTCGTTCTCCTTGGTCGCCGCCTTGCCGAACAGGCTCTTCTGCTGGCTGACGAAGAACTTCCCGTAGTTCTGCCAGAAGCTGGTCTGCCCGGGGCGGATCGGCTTGAAGGCGCGCGACTTCATGTAGTCGGCGTAGGTCGCCTCCCGCTCGTTCGGCAGGACCAGGTAACCCGGCGTCGACGTGGTGAGCAGGCCGAAGTCGGTTATGCCCTGGACATTGGAGTGACCGCGCAGCGCGTTCACGCCGCCGCCCGGGATGCCCATGTTGCCCAGCAGGAGCTGGATCATGGCCATGCTCCGGATGTTCTGGGCGCCGGTGGTGTGCTGCGTCCAGCCGAGCGCATAGAGCGAGGTCATCGAACGCTCGCCGTTGGCCGTCGAGGCGATCAGCTCGCAGACCTTCAGGAACTTGTCCTTCGGCGTGCCGCAGATCCGCTCGACCATCTCGGGCGTGTAGCGCTCGACATGGGCCTTCAGGAGGTTGATGGCGCAACGCGGGTTTTGCAGGGTCGGGTCGACCTTGGCCATGCCCTGCTCGTCGAACTCGTACTCCCACGTCGTGCGATCGACGTAGTTCTTGCGGGCCTCGTCGTAGCCCGTGAACAGCCCGTCCTCGAACTTGAAGCCTTCCTTCACGATGTAGGAGGCGTTGGTGTAGGCGTTGACGTACTTCTGGTGGATCTTGCCGGTGCCCAGCAGGTAACGCATCACGCCCGACAGGAACGCGATGTCGGTGCCCGGCCGGATCGGCGCATAGAGGTCCGAGACCGCGGCCGAGCGCGTGAAGCGCGGGTCGACCACGATGAGCTTCGCGCCGTTGTTGGCCTTCGCCTCGACAACCCACTTGAAGCCGCAGGGATGGGCTTCGGCGGCATTGCCGCCCATGATCAGGACGACATCAGCGTTCTTGATGTCGTTCCACGAGTTCGTCATCGCGCCACGTCCGAATGTGGGGCCAAGACTGGCCACCGTCGGTCCGTGTCATATTCGGGCTTGGTTCTCGATGCCCAATATTCCCGTCGACCGGATGGCCTTGTAGGTGAGGTAACCGGCCTCGTTGCTGCAGGCGGAGCCGGCGAGGAAGGCGGTGCTCACCCAGCGGTTGACGGTGACGCCATCGCGATTCTTCGCGATGAAGTTCTTGTCGCGGTCCTCCTTGGCAAGCTTGGCGATGCGCTCCATGGCGAAGTCCCAGCTCACGCGCTCGAACTTGTCGGAGCCGGGCTTGCGGTGCATCGGGTACTGCAGGCGATTGACGCTGTTGGCGAAGCCCAGCGAGGCTGCACCGCGCGCGCAGAGCGTGCCCAGGTTGATGGGGTTGTCCGAATCGCCCTCGATGTGGACGACCCGCGCCTTCTTGTCCTTGGCGCCGTCGGTCGTCGAGTAGACGAGGACGCCGCAACCCACCGCGCAGTAGGGGCAGGTATTGCGTGTCTCGGTCGCCTTCTCGAGCCGGTAGGGCCTCACGCCCGCGGCCAGGCCTTCGCTCGCACCGATGAAGCCCAATGCGCCCACGGAAGAGGCGGCGAGGCCAGCAGCGCTCACCTTCATGAATTGCCGACGTGTAACGGCCATGTTCGTCTCCATCCCAACGACGCTTATGAGGTGGTGAAACACCTCTTTTTTGTTTCGCGTCGCGGGACAGTGAAACGCCTCAGGGTGCGAGAATCAACAGGTAAGTGGGCGATAAACGGAAATTGAGTGGGTTTTTCCCGGTGCGCCGGGCCCGGACGTGCCTCAGGGCTTGCGCTGGAAACCCCAGTTTTCCGCAAGAATCTCGCCCATCCGGGCGGCGATGATGCGGTTGCCGGGGCTCTCGTTCACCGCATCACGGGCATAGTGGATGTGGTCGGCGTAGATCGTCCCCTTCTCCCCGGCGAAGATCTGCGTCAGGTCGAAGATCGGCGTGCCGCCGTCGCGCAGGGTCATGAGGCCCGTGACGATGTTGGCGTACATGTTCTTGTAGGAAAGGTCGCCGACGAGGCGCTTTTCCTCCTCGGTCAGCTCCTTGCCGATCGCGGGCGCCGGCTGGATGAAGTAGGCGGCCTTGACGTTGTTGTCCTTCGCGACCGCCACGGTGGCCCTGATGTACTTCTGATAGAGGCTGAGCTGGGTATCGAAGGCCAGCTTGTGGTTCGACCGGATGTTCTCGGGCATGTGGAACATGCTGTTCAGGGTCGTCTTCTTGGCCGACTTGAAGATGTCCTTGCCCTTGGCCGCCTGCTCGATGCCGCGCACCACCATGTAGGCGGCATGCGAACGGCCAAGGATCGGGTTGAGCGCCAGCGTGCCGGCGATCCGGCCCATCACCCAGCCGATCGCGGCGTCGCCGAAATTCTCGTCGGCCACGAAGGGGTTCACGTCGAGGAAGTTGCTGAGCGGCCGTTCGAGACGCTCCTCGGCGCCCGGCCAGAAGAAATAGTGCTCGTTGAACCCGCCCAGGACCGCCACGGCGTCGACCGACGAGGCGTAGAGCGAGAACAGGATGAAGGGCTGCGGCTCCTTCCAAGCGCCGTCGCCGCCGTTAAGCACCATGAACGGCTTGCCGTTCGGGCTGATGTACTTCCTGTTGAGTTCTTCCTCGAGATACCGCGGTGCGGGCGGCGCCGCGTTCTGGCCGAGCTGCGAGGCGACCGACCCACCGGTCAGCATCACGACGTAGTAGTCCTTGGGCTTCAGGACCGGATAGTCGGGGCCGAACAGGCCGACATTGTTGACCCAGGGGATGCCACAGGGCGGGTTGGCATGATGGACGAACGCCACGTAGGGATGCGGGAACAGCGTGTCGACGTAGCGGCACGACGTGCCCTTGGTCGCGTCGCGCACATAAGTGTTCTGCGTGCGCTCGAACAGCTCCTCGGCCGAGGTGTAGCGGCCGTCTTCCAGGTAGAGCCAAACGATCGCCGTGACTTCGAGCGCGGCGAGCGACAGGACGATGCCGAAGAGGACGGAGATCCAGCCGAAGATGCGCTGCTTCATCTCCTCTCCACTACTTCCGCGTGGACTGGATGGCCTGCCAGACGCGCTGCGGCGTCGCCGGCATCTGGATGTTGCGAACGCCGAGCGGCCACAGCGCATCCATGATCGCGTTCATGACCGTGGGGGTGGAGCCCACCGTGCCGGACTCGCCGACGCCCTTGGCGCCGATCGGATTGCTCTTGGCCGGAACGGTGTCGTCGAGCTGGTTGTTGAAGGTCGGGAAGGTCTCGGCACGCGGCATGGCGTAGTCCATGAACGAGCCGGTCATGAGCTGGCCGCTCTCGCGGTCGTAGACGTTCTCTTCCAGCAACGCCTGGCCGATGCCCTGGGCGCAGCCGCCATGGATCTGACCGAACACGATCGGCCGGTGCAGCGGCTTGCCGACGTCGTCGACCGTCGTGTAGCGCTTCAGCTCGACCATGCCGGTATCGGGATCGATCTCGACCTCGCCGACATGGGCGCCGTTGGGCCAGGCGATGCCGTCGACCGTGTTGACGTTCTCGATGAAGATGCGCTTGTCGGGCTGCTTCGCCGCCAGCTCGCCGAGGCCGATGCCGCGGTCGGTGCCGGTGATGGTGAAGCGTCCGGCCGAATAGACGATGTCGGCGGTGGCCGCTTCCAGCGCGTCGGCCGCCAGCTCCTTGCCCTTGTCGACCAGCTTCTCGCTGCCGCTCAGCACGGCCGAGCCGCCGATATAGGCCGACCGCGAGCCCATCGAGCCGACGCCGCCGACGCGGTCGGAATCGCCCATGGCGATCTCGATCTTCGACGGGTCGATGCCCAACAGTTCGGACGCGAGTTGGGTGAAGCTGGTCTGCAGCCCCTGCCCCATGCCCTGGGTGCCCATCCAGATCACGACCTTGCCGTCCGCCTTGACCTCGTAATGCGCCATCTCGTTCATCACGTTGGCCGAGGTCCATTCGACGTACGAGGCGAGGCCGCGGCCATAGAGCTTGCCGCGCTTCTCGGCGTCCGCCTTGCGCGCCGCGAAGCCGTTCCAGTCGGCCGCTTCGAGCGTCTTGGTGAGGAAGAGATCGAAGTCGCCGGAATCGTACTTCTCGCCCATCGCCGTGGTGTACGGCATCTGCGAGGGCTTCACGAAGTTGCGACGGCGCAGCTCGGCCGGATCCATGCCGATCTGGCGCGCCGCCGTGTCCATCAATCGCTCGAGGTTGAGGATGCACTCCGGGCGGCCGGCACCGCGATAGGCGCCGATCGTGGCGGTGTTGGTGATGACGCAGGTGATCTTGAGGTCGATCAGCGGGATGTCGTAGGTGCCGGTCGTGACCTTCGGGCCGACGAACAGCGGGATTACCACGCCGCCGCGCGACGGATAGGCGCCGATGTTGGCGAAGGCTTCCATGCGCAGACCGAGGATCCGGCCGTCCTTGTCGAACGCCATCGAAGCCTTGTGGAACTGGTCGCGGCCGGCGGTCGTGGCGGCAAATTCCTCGCCGCGCTCGGCACGCCAGCGCACCGGGCGCTTCAGCACCTTGGCGGCCCACACGGCGACTGCTTCGTCCGGCTGGATGCCGACCTTCATGCCGAAGCCACCGCCGATGTCGCGCACGACGACGCGGACCTTGTCCTTGGGCATCTTCAGGATGACGTCGCACAGCGTGTCGCGCGTCACCGAGGGGTTCTGGCTGCCGATATGGACGATCAGCCGGTCGTTCTCCCACTCCGCCATGACCGCGCGCGGCTCCATCGCGTTCACGATCAGGCGCTGGTGCACAATGTCGAGGGAAACGACATGGGCGGCGTTCTTGAACGCCTCATCGGCCTTGGCGTGGTCGCCGAACTTGTTGTAGCCCGCGATGTTGCCGGGGGCGCCCTGCCAGACCTGCGGCGCGCCGGGCTTCAGCGCATCCTCGATCTCGGTGACCGAGGGAAGCTGCTCGTACTCGATGTCGACCAGTTCGACCGCGTCCTGCGCCTGCTCGCGCGTGTCGGCCACGATGGCAACGACCGCCTCCCCGACATAACGGACTACCTCGTGGGCCAGCGAGCGGCGCGGGGTCATCTCGGGCTTGCTGCCGTCGGCGGCGGGAAACATCGTGGGGAAGGCGAAATTGCCGGCGCCTTCCTTTTCCATGTCCGCCCAGGTGAAGACGGCGACCACGCCCGGCGCCTTTTTGGCGGCCGAGGCGTCGATCTTCAAGATTTTTGCATGGGCATGGGGGGAACGAACGAGGACCACATGGGCCTGGTTCGGGCGCGAGAGGTTGTCGGTGAAGCCACCGGTGCCGGTCAGAAGCCGGTCATCCTCGACACGCTTGATGTACTGAGCCTTGCCAAACACCGCCATACGCCACTCCCGCCGCAAAACCCCTATCGGGTCGGCCGGACTATAGCGGCGATGCCGCGCCCTACAAGCCAGCGCGACGCATGGCCCCGGGCCTCAATGGCGGAGGCTGGGCATCTCCGGCAGCGGCACGATGCGGATTCCCGCCGCTTCCAGGCCCTCGCGGACCGCCCTGGAGACGGTCACGGCCGTCGGCCCGTCGCCGTGCACGCAGATCGAATCGACCTGGCAGGGGATGCGCTTGCCGGAGGTCGAGTAGATCGCCTGCTCGTCGACCATGCGCCGGACATGCTCCACGGCCTTAGCCGGATCCTTGATCATGGAATTGGCCTCCTTGCGCGGGGTCAGGAAGCCGGCGTCGGTGTAGGTCCGGTCGGCGAAGACCTCCTCGGCAACGCGCAGCCCGTGCTTGCGGGCCGCCTTGCCCTGCTCGGTATTGGCCTGGGCGAGGAAGATCAGGTCGCGATCCACTGCCTTGGTGGCCCGCGCGATGGCCTCGGACATCTCGGGGCTCTCGGCCGACATGTTCGCCATCATGCCGTGCGGCTTCATGTGGGTGACCTTCATCCCGTGCAGGGCCGCGATCGCCTGCAGGGCGCCGATCTGGTAGGCGATGTTGGCCTCCAGCTCCTTGATGGTGAGGTTGATGACCCGGCGGCCGAACCCCTGAAGGTCGGCGAAGCCCGGGTGGGCGCCGATCGACACGCCGTTCTGCGCGCACAGTTTCACCGTATCCATCATCACGACCGGATCGCTGGCGTGGAAGCCGCAGGCCACGTTGGCCGAGGTCACGATCTTCAGGACCTCGGTGTCGTTGCCCATCACCCAGGGACCGAAGCTCTCGCCCAGGTCGGAGTTGATGTTCACGTGTCCGGCATTCGTCGTGGCGGCCATGGGAGACTCCCTCAATTTCAGGCGCTATCGTAGCAGATGTGAGCGTTCGGTACCTATCCTGCGGCGACACCGCCTTCACCGTCGAATTCGGCAACGAGATTTCTCCCGAGATCAACGACCGGGTGATGGCCCTGCATGCGGCCATCGGCCTGGCCCGCGAGGCCGGCGAAATTTCGGGGGTCGTCGAGACAGTTCCCACTATGCGGTCGGTGATGGTGACCTACGACCCGCTGTCGACCTCGCGGGCCGACCTGCAGCCCCGGATCGATGCGCTGATCGCCCGCGGCCTGCCGGTCGATGCCAGCAGCCGCCGCGTGACTCTCCCCTGCTGCTACGACGATCCCGAGTTCGCACCCGACCTCGCCGAGGTGGCGGAGCGCACGAAGAAGACGCCGGAGCAGGTCATCGCCGCCCACCTCGGCTCTCCCTTCAAGGTCTATGTCCTGGGGTTCATGCCGGGCCTCGCCTATGTCGCCGGGCTCGACCAGACGCTGTTCCTGCCGCGCCGCAGCCAGCCGCGCGTGCGCGTGCCGCGCTCCTCGGTCGCCATCGCCATGGACATGACCACGATCTATCCGTTCGAAAGTCCCGGCGGCTGGCACCTGATCGGCCGCACGCCGCTGTGGATGTTCGACACGCGCCGCGAGCAGCCGGTGTTCCTGTCACCCGGCGATTCGCTTTCCTTCGAGCGCATCGACCGCAAGAGCTTCGACCGCATCGCCCGCGAGGTCGAGGCCGGCAGCTTCGACTGGTCGAGCCTGGTGAAGAGCAAATGACCGCCGGCTTGAAAGTCGTCCGCGCGGGCCTGTTCGACACGCTGCAGGATCTCGGCCGCACGGGCTTCATGGCGCTGGGCATGCCGACCGCCGGGGCGATGGACCGGATCGGGCTCGGCCTCGCCAATGCGCTGGTCGGCAATCCGCAGGACACCGCCGGCATCGAGATCGGCGTCATGGGTCCCGACCTGCTGGTCGAGGCCGACAGCGTGCGCGTCGCTCTCGTGGGCCCTCTCTCGCCCCAGCTGATCGACGGGCCCGATGCGCCCCCCAAGCCGATCGAAGCGGATCGCAGCCATCTGCTGAAGCGCGGCCAGACCCTGCGCGTCGGCATGATCGAGGGAGCGAGCACGGCATACGTCGCGGTGGCCGGCGGCTTCGCGCTGCCTTCCTTCATGGGCAGCCTCTCGACCTATTCGCGCGCCGGCGTCGGCGGCTTTGACGGCCGCAAGCTGGCCGCCGGCGACCTGCTGCCGCTCGCGAAAGCCAGCGTGCCGGCGGTCAACGAACGAAAACTCGCACAGCCTTTCGACTATGGCAGCGGCCCGGTACGGGTGATCTGGGGACCGCAGGAGGATTACTTCAGCGAGGCCGGCCGCCGGACCTTCGTCGAGTCCGAGTATCGCGTTTCCAAGGAAGCCGACCGAATGGGCATCCGCTTCGAGGGACCGGTGATCGCCCATGCGAAACCCGTCGACAAAGGCGGCGCCGACATCATCTCCGACGGCATCGCACCCGGCGCCATCCAGGTGCCCGGCGCCGGCCTGCCCATCGTGCTGATGGCCGATCGGCAGACGGTGGGCGGCTATCCCAAGATTGCCACCGTGGCCTCGGTCGACCTGCCGCGGCTGGGCCGCCTGCTGCCCGGCCAGACCGTGCGCTTCGCCGCGATCACCGTCGAGGAAGCCGAGGCGCTGCGCCGCGACCAGGAAGCGCGGCTGCAACGCGCCATCGCGGGCTTCGTCGTGGCGCGCCCGCCGGGCGGTGTCGATCTCGTCCGGCTCTACGAAGAGAACCTGATCGACGGCGTCGTCTACGATTTGCCGTAGAACACGACCTCGAAGCCTTCGGTGGCCGAGGGCGGCACGAAGTAACTGGTAAAGAGATCGAACTCCGCATCGCTGGCGTTGAAGGAGTGTGTCCCGGCGGCATTGCGGGCACGCAGCCGGGCCTTGCAGACCTCGTCCGGTACATCGAGAAAATGCAGCCGGTGGTCCGCGCCTGCGCGCTCGAACAGACTTCGCATCCATTGCCGACTGGCCGGCGTGTTGGCGGGAAAGTCGAGCACGACTGGCAGGCCGGCCCGAAGCAGTTCCACCACATGGTCGCCCATAGCCTCGCGCAGCCGGCGGGAGTTGCGCACATAGTCCTCGATCGTCTTCTGCTCGTCCTTGAAGAGACAGGCGAGCCACGCGTCTTCGCTGATCCGGATCGTGTGGGGATGTGCCGCCAGCGTGGTCGCGAGCGTCGACTTTCCGGCGGCGATCTTGCCGCAGATCATGTGGAGCGTCGCTCCTCCTCGCCTTGCCGTTTCGTCCATCGGTCGCTTCCCTTGCAGAGACCGGTTTACAGTAGCCGCTTCGGTTCTTGGTTGGTACGAACCGCCAGGGCTGGAAACGTTCCGACAAACGATCGGGGGATGCGTCGAGATGAGCTGGCAACCGGAAATGGACGAGTTGCGCCGCCGTCAGGAAATGACGAAGCGCATGGGCGGCGCCGACAAGGTCAAGCGCCAGCACGATGGCGGCCGGCTGACGGTCCGCGAGCGCATCGAACGGCTGCTCGACAAGGATTCCTTCCGGGAGATCGGCAGCGTCGCCGGCAAGGCCGAATATGACGGCAAGAACGACCTGGTGGATCTCACGCCCGCCAACGTCGTGATGGGCCGCGGCAAGATAGACGGCCGTCATGTCGCCGTCACCGGCGACGACTTCACGGTGCGCGGCGGCTCGGCCGACGCCACGATCAAGGAGAAGTCGAACTTCGTCGAACGCTATGCCAACCAGTACCGCATCCCCGTCATCCGGCTGATCGAAGGATCGGGCGGCGGCGGATCGGTGAAGACGATCGAGACGACGGGACGCGCCAACGTGCCGGGCGTCGCCGGCTGGGAATGGGCGGTGCGCAACATGGGCGTCGTGCCCACCGTGGGCCTCGGCCTCGGCTCCGTCGCGGGCCTCGGCGCCGCACGGCTGGCGGCAACGCACTACTCGGTAATGGTCAAGGAAATCTCGGCGATGTTCGTCGCCGGTCCGCCCGTCGTGAACCGCCTCAGCCCCAAGCAGTACGACAAGCAGGAGCTGGGCGGCTGGGAGATCCAGCTGCGCGCCGGCGCCATCGACGAGGCCGTCGACAGCGAGGACGAGGCCTTTGCCGCGGCACGCCGCTTCCTCTCCTACCTGCCCTCCTCGGTTTACGACGCGCCGCCGCGCGGCCCCGTCACCGACGATCCGGCGCGGCGCGAGGAATCGCTGTTCGATGTCATCCCGCGCGATGTGCGCAAGGTCTATCGCATCCGCCCGATCGTCGAGAAGGTCGTCGACCAGGGCAGCTTCTTCGAGATGGGCCGACTCTACGGCCGCTCGGTCGTGACAGGCTTCGCGCGCGTCGATGGCTGGCCGGTCGCGGTGATGGCCAGCGACCCGATGTTCTACGGCGGCGGCTGGACCGCCGACGCCTGCCAGAAGGTGACGCGCTTCCTCGACATGGCGGAAACCTTCCACCTGCCCGTGGTCTATTTCTGCGACTGCCCGGGCTTCCTCATCGGCCTCGAGGCCGAGAAGAGCGGCGTCATCCGCCAGGGCGTGCGCGCCATGTCGTCGATGTTCCAGACGACCGTTCCGTGGTGCACCTTCATCATCCGCAACGCCTTCGGCGTGGCGGGGGCGGCGCACCAGAACGGCTCGCGCATGAACTGGCGCTACGCCTGGCCGTCGGGCCGGTGGGGCTCACTGCCGCTGGAGGGCGGCATCGAGGCCGCGTACCGCGCCGACATCGAAGCGGCCGACGATCCCAAGGAAAAGATGGCGGAGATCGAGGACCGGCTGAACAAGCTGCGCTCGCCCTTCCGCAGCGCCGAAAGCTTCTGGATCGAGGAGATCATCGATCCGCGCGACACGCGCAAGATCCTCTGCGAGTTCGTCGACCTCGCCGCTCCCGTGCGCGGCAGCGGACCGGCGCACATGTGGATGCGGCCCTGACAAGCCGGTTCCCTGACCGGCCGCGGAAATAGCAAAAATTCCGCGGTTGTGGCGCGCCTGAAGCGACTCCATTTTCAGCGCGTGCCGATTAACGTTTCGCCGAAGCTCGGACCGGTCTTGCAGCTGCCCGCGCTCACGATGCGCATCCTGGGGCGCTACTGGCCGCAGTTGATGGCGCTGTGGGTCGCGGGGATCATCGGCAACCTGCTCCTCAACGAACTGGCCGCGTTTATCGGCCGCCTGAACACGCTTGCAGGCCTCTCGAGCCTGTCGCTCGTCGTGCTGCTGAAGCTCGTCGTCATCGTCGGAATGTTCCAGATCGTGCGACCGGCCTTGCCCGCGCTCGATGCCGCGGCACAGGCGGCGGCAAATCAGCCGGTGCCGACGGCGACCGAGGCATCGACGCCGGGCGGCTTCGCATCCGTCCTGACGCTGACGCTGGTCCCCTTCTTCGCCTTCTATGCCGCCTGGGGATTCCTCAGCGACACGGTGCGCGATTACTCGAAGCTGGTGCTCGACCTCATGATGGCCGGCGAGAGCGGCAATCTTCTCCAGGTCTCCGGCGGCACTTGGCTGTTCGTATCGGTCGCCGTCGCCTGGGCCGTGAGGCGCTTCGCGAAGTTCATGCACAAGCGGTCGAAGGCCGCGGTCTGGCCGCTCGTCATCGTCATATGCGAGGCGAACTGGGCCTTCATCGCGCTCTTCGTCGTCTCCAACTGGGAAGGCGAGATCCGCGCCTGGATCGGCGAGATGGCCGCTCGGATCGGCATGTTTCTCGGCTTCCTCGATCCGGTCCGCGAAGCGGCCGCCGGCACGATCCTCCCGCCGCCGCCCGAAGCAGCGACGCCTCCGCTCTCCAAGCGCCTGAATTCACTCTTCCTCTACGGTCTCTATCCGGTCGTGTGGATGACACTTGCGGCCGTCGTCTACGGCTACGACATCGCCAACGCCATGCCGCTGGAAGAAGGCCGCCTCGCCCGCGCGGTCTCGCGCTGGCAGGCGATGCCGAAGGCCGTGCGTGACTTCGTCTCGCACTTCATCGCCGGCACCATCAAGCGCTATCGGGCGCTGGCCGAGGGCGTGGGCCTCACCCTGCGGTCGGGCCTCGGCCTGCTGCTCACGACGATCGTGCTCTTCCGCCTGCTCGACTGGGGCTCGGCCTGGGCGTGGTACGGCATCACGCAACTGGTCGGGCCGCACGAGTTCCGTCTCTGGCAGATCATCGCGCAAGGGATCTCGCTGTTCCTCGGCAGTCCGAGCGCGCCGGGCGACGGCGTCCTCGTGATGCCGATCAAAATCTGCCTGCTGGCCGCTGCGCTCGAGATCGGCTTCGCGCAAGGCCGCGCCTGGCACGGCCGCCGCTGACGCTCAGTCGAATTTCAGGGGCAAGGAGATCGCTTTCGGGCGATCACCGACGAAGCTCAGCCGGGCCGTCAGCGACGGCAGGACGTCCGCCGGCACGACGAACTTCTCCTCGATCGTCACGCTGCCCTCCTTCACCGGCGGATGGAGGGAGGCGATGCCGCAGCCTTCGACGGGCTTGGCCTTTCGGTCGAGGTCGCGGCTGATGTCGCGCGACAGGATCGGATCGAGCGGCAGCCAGCGCCGCCCCCGATCGTCGACCAGCGTGAACCGGCATTGCGACCATCCCTGGCCGATCTCCTCCCGCGCGGTCGCGCTCAGCTGCACGATCACGAGGCGCATCTGGCCGGGAAACGTCACCTTGGTGTCGCGCCCGTCGCCGATCAGGCGCACCGTCGCGACCTGCCACTCGGCGCCGGCATAGAACTGGCCGGCGGCAGCCGGTCGCACGCTCGTCTCGATCTGCTCGACATAATTCTCGACGTTGCGCCGGGCATTCAACGCGAACGCCGCCACCAGCAACGGCGGCAAGGCGATCAGCGACAGAAGCCGCAGCTTCCTCTCGCTCCTAGAGGCCGTCATTGCCGATCACAGCCTTGTCGCGCACCGCAATCTTCTTCGTGTCGAGCACGATGGCGATTTCGTCCTGGAGCTGCGGCCCGTACTGGCCCGACAACAGCAGCGACATGTCCGCGGTTTCTTCCTCCGGCAGCTCGAAGACCAGAAGGCCCGTCGTGGGCAGGCCCGGCTGCACCGTCTTGGTGGACAGGAGCTGAGGCGCACCGTCCGCGCGACGGCTTTGGCGATAGAGGCGACCGGACGCGCCCCGAATCGTCGCCGCGCGAATCGGCATGGTTTGCGGACCGACCCGCGCCTCGACGGCGACGAGCAGCCAGACGCCGCTCGTTTCCCGTTCCACGTCCTTCCCGAAGCGCTGGTAGGCGATCGTCTTTGCCTGCACGGCCTTGTCCACCCGCGCACTGAAGGTTCGACTCGCAACGGTGTCGCCCTGCACGCCCGACGTGCTGATCGGGCCGGTCAGCATCGCATAGGGTGGCGTCGTCGATTGCAGGAAGAGCAGGATCGCGCCCGCCAGCGTAATCATCGTCGCTGCGGACAGCAGGCGCCTCATCGGCCGGCCCCGTCGCTCGCCGCGAGCGGAAGGTCGACCGTCGCGACCGGCTTGGTCGGAAACCAGCCGGGCGCGGCGTAGAGGTTGTCGCGCGGCTTGAAGATCGCGCCGACGACCGCAAGCTTCACCTTCGCCGGCAGAACCTGGTCCTGCGGGACCTGCCAGACGGCCTTCACCGGCTCCGGCATGGTGGGCTGCATATCCCAGAGCAATGCCCGGTCGCGCGTCAGATAGAAAAGCGGCTTTGCCAGGTCCGGAACGTTCTCGATCCTGAGCGCGTCGCCGTAGATGTTCGAGCTCTCCGCGGACCGGTTCTCCAGGATCAGGTCGACGACCAACGCCTTCTTCCCCGGCGAAACGTGCGATCCATCCGGCATTTGCGGTGCGACGCTCGCCGACGTCACGGTGACGTTCCAGCGCCCGGCGTCGATGACCTTTCCCGCATCGACCCTAGGGACGTCGCCCGCCGTGCGGCTGTGATAGACCGACAGCGCGAAAGACAGGAAAGCAGCCAGCAGGCCACCGATTCCCGCGAGGATCTTCGTCGTGAGAGCCCTGTTTGCCTTGCCGAACAAAGATTCCGTCATCGTGCGATACCGGTCGTCCCCGATGGTGCCTGAAGCACTAACGCTTCGCCTTAGATGGGGCGCCTCGCACCGGCGACAAGTTCAAGTTCGCCAGCCGTATCCCTTCAGGCGCGGCAGGAGCCCGCATGCGGGCTCGAATGGCGGATTGCTGAGATAGTCCTGGTCGGACACGACATAGGAGCGGCCCGGCGAACGGCTCACCACGGCGCTCAAGGCGGGATAGGACCAATCCTGGAAGAACAGCTTGTTCGGCCAGTCGTGCAGCGGCAGCGTTTCCGCGCGGACCAACCCGTCGGCGCCGTCGACGACGATGCGCAGACGCTCGATGTAGCCGGCCCAAAGGCGAGTCAGCGCGATGTCCGGCACCGAAGCGGCGACCGTCAGCGCCGCCAACGCGAGCATCATGCGCCGCGCCACCTCGGGCTGGCGCACGACGACGAAGATCGCCGGTGGATTGCGGCGTGCGACCTGCACCCACATGCCCACGAGAAGGGCTGCCAGCAGCATGCCGGCAGCCTGGCGGGCCACATAGTGCGATGGTGGGTAGAGGATCGACGGACCGTGCACGACCCGCCACCAGGGTGACAGCGCGAGCAGGAGGGCGATGACGCCCATCACCACCATCGGGCCCCTGCCCTGCAACCAGGCCGGGCGCCGGATCCCCGCGACGGCGCAGATCAGGAAGCCCGCCAGCGGGATCGAGAACTGCATGTTCTGCCAGAAATCGACGCTGGTGGAGCGCACCTTCATGAAGTGCGGGTGATCCCAGTAGTCGACGATGGTGATGGCGGAGATGAGCGCGCCCCCCACGAACGCCAGCGCCGCCAGCCCACGCAGCGTGCGGGTCGCCGGATCGTCGCTCTGTCGCATCGACCACAGAATCGCCGCCGCCACCAGAGGTCCCAGATAGATCACCGCCTCGTATGACCTGAGGCACAGCAGGCCGAACCCCAGCAGCAAAGCGGCATCGCCGCGGCTGCGGCCATCGGTCGTGAGCGCGATCGACATCGCCGCCGTGATGCAGGCGAAGGCCACGTTGTATTCGCCGACGATGAAGAACGAAGACGGAAGATAAACCACCGCCACGATCGCAAGTACCGCCGTCAGCAGCACCGGATCGCGCCGTACCCGCATCAGGGCGAGGTGATAGAAGGCCGTCGGCAACGCGAACAGGGCCGCCGAGTACACCATCGTCAACAGCCTGGTGTCGCGAACGCCCAGCTTGGCGAGCAGGAGAACCGGCGCCTGCGTGACCCAGTCGACATGGGCGCGAGCGGCGTAGAAATCGTGGAAGCGGCCGTGGTCGAGCAGGTTCACCAGAAAGGACGCGCCGTCCCAGAACAGCGCGCGCCCGGCCAGCGCATTGTGCAGCGCGAGCAGCCACAGGAGCAGGACGACACCCCGGGCTACGGCAACCGGAGACAAGGTCGACACGCTCAGTCGCGCCACACGTAGGAGCCCAGCGGATAGGGCTCGGCGGGCGGGAACGGCTGCCATGAATTGAAGCCACGGGGCGGGGCGATGATGCCGTCACCGCGCTTCTCGCGCAGGATCAGGCTCTGGCTGGGCAGGATCCACGATTCGACCAACGTCTCGAGCGGACGCTTGGCCAGCGGCGTGGACTCGAATTCGATGACGCCGCTCTGGCTGCGGACGATCGTTCGAACCGTGTCCAGGTAGCTCCGCCACTCGAACGTCAGATAGGCGTTCGAGGGCAGGATCGCGAGCACCATCAGGCAACCGAAGGTCAGCATGCGGCGCGACACTTCCGGCCGGCGCAGCGCCACGAACGACTTGATGCGGGTTCCGAGAGGCGACGTGTAGAGCCAGATGAGGATGACGATGACCGTCATGACGAGGCCCGCGATGCTGCGCGCCGTGTACTGCGATTTGGCATGCGGACGCACCAGCGTATCGGTGAGCACCAGCAGCGGAGACAGAGCGAGCAGCATCAGGAAGATGCCGGCAAAAAGATAGGGCTTGCGGGTGCTGAGATCCTGCGGCCGCACCGCCGCCCAGCCGAAGATCACCAGCGCCGACAGCAGGGCCAGGTCGAACTGGATGTTCTGCCAGGCATCGAGCACGGTCGCGGCGGTCCGGCTGAGATGGTCCTGCGAGAACGGATTGATCAGTGAATTGGCGGCGACCAGCATGCCGCCCAGGAAGGGCAGGATCGCCAGCAGGTAGAGCGTCGTGGCGAGGGCCGGCCGCGGTCTGATCCGGTAGACCGTCCAGGCGATCATCAGAGCGAGCACCGGCCCCAGATAGAGCATCACCTCGTAGGCCCGGATCGCCAGCAGGCCGACTGCGACGAGGAAGGCACCGTCCTCGACGGTCAGCTTCTGCGCCGTCGCCAGGCGCACCGCCACGACGATGCCGATCGCATAGGCGGTATTGTATTCGCCGACGATGAAGAAAGAGGTCGTCATGAAGACGACGCCGATCGCCGCCAGGACCGCCGAGAGCAGGATCGCGTCGTCCTTCACCCGCTGAAGGGCGAGGTGGTAGAGGGCCGTCGGCAGGGCGAACAGGCCCAGCGACAGAAGCTGCGCCAGAAGATGCAGGTCGGTGACGCCCAGGAAGACGGCCGTCAGGATCGGCGCCTGCCCCAGGACCATCGCAAACAGGCGTGGATCGTAGAAATCGAAGAAGAATTCGCGCCGGGCGACCTGCACGAGGAATGCAGAACCGTCGACGAACAGCCCCCGGCACTCCCAGCTATGCCAGAGCACCAGTGTCCAAAGGAGGCCGACCGTGGCCCTGTATGCGACTGTAGTTGTTGGCATTTCCCCGCGTGCGGGCCTACAGGACCCTTGCCGGGGGTGCAAGCGCTGACGGCTTGCAGCGTCGATGGGGCGCTGTTAGCAAGGCGCGGCAAACGAGGATGGCGGATGCTCAGTTGGGAGAAAATCGACGCAATTCCGGGCTGGTTCATGTTCCAGTCCTATTGCGTCTGGCGCGCCCTGCTCGACCAGCAGGCCAATGTTTCCGGCGATCTGTTCGAGATCGGCGTCTGGCGGGGCCGTTCGGCCTCCGTCCTCGCCTCCTATCGCAAGGGCAACGAGAAGCTCTATTTGTGCGATTTGCGGCTGGATGAGGCCGCCGTCCGCCGCTCGATCGAATCGGTCGGTACCCAGCCCGCGAACATCGTGCCCCTCTCCGGCCCGTCCGCGGACCTTCCCGCCAAACTCGACCTGCAGGCGATGCACCAGTCGGTGCGCTGGTTCCACATCGACGGCGAGCATACCGGCACCGCCGTCTATCGCGAGCTGGAGTTCGCCAACCGCATCGTGAATACCGAGGGCATCGTCGTGATCGACGATTTCTTCTCGCCGCGCTACCCGGCCAATACGACCGAGGTCATCCGCTTCCTAGAGAAGAATCCGTTCAGCTTCCGCCTGCTCGCCGTCGGATTCAACAAGGGCTATCTCTGCCGCCCCGAGAGCCTGCCGCGCTACATGGATTTCATGGCGACCGGCATGTCGAAGACGCTGCTGCAGTACGGCGCCAAGACGACGATCTTCAAGACGACCGGCCCGTGGGACACCGACGCCGTCGGCATCACGGATTTCGTCGACGATGCCGGGGCCATCGCCGGCCCCGACAACGAGCCGCAGCGCTGGCACATGATGCGGACCCGCCACGTCTGGGGCCCGATGCGCCACCTGCAGAACGGCTGGCGGATGCTGCGCGGCCGCTAAGAGGCTTTCCGTCTCGGATTGACCGACCGACCTCATCCTGAGGAGGCGCGAAGCGCCGTCTCGAAGGATCGGCAACAAACCCGGTGCGCGTGCCCACCCTTCGAGACGCGCTCCGGAGTTTACCCCGAGGTACTCGAGGGGGAGCGCTCCTCCGGGTGAGGTGGTCTTTGCAGTGGTGATTCTGCGTCGACCGGAAAGGCCCTGGCGAGCGCGCGCTCTGGCGGCAGGCGATGGAATCGCGTAGTGCCCTGCGCTCCTCTCCTCCACATCCACCCGAGGTTCGCATGATCCACACGCTCGTCGTCGGCCAGTTCAGCAAGATGCTGGGCAATCTCGTCGAAATCCTGAACGAGGCCGAGAAAAACGCCAGCGAGAGGAAGTTCGACGTCGCCGTCCTGCTGCACGCACGCCTGGCGCCCGATCAGTTCGACCTGATGCAGCAGGTCCGGATCGCCTGCGACACCGCCAAGCTGGGCGCCGCGCGGCTGGCGGGCACCGAGAAGGATGCGCCGGTCCACGCCGATACCGAGGCGACGCTGGCCGAGATCAAGGCGCGCATCGAAAGCACCGTTGCCTATCTGAAGGGCTTCACCGCCCAGTCGTTCGCCGGGGCGGCCGAGCGGCGGATCACCCAGCCGCGCTGGAACGGCAAGTCGCTCTCCGGCGAGGAGTTCCTCGTCCAGCACGTCATTCCGAACTTCTATTTCCACGTCACGACGACCTACGCGATCCTGCGTCATAACGGTGTGCCGATCGGCAAGAAGAACTATCTGGGCGCGATGCCCTATCGCGACGCGGCGTAACGTCCGCAGGCTGGCACCGCGCCGCTCCGTCCGCCACAATGACGGCAGGGGCGGCCTCGGGGGAGCGCGGTGAACCTATCAGTCTGGTCAGTTGCCGCTGCGGTCAGCGTGCTGGCGGGAACGGTGGCCGCGCAGCCGATTCCGATCATCGAAGGGAGCAGCCATGGCGAGCTTCAGAAGAAGTTCTGCGCGGCCAATCCCAACATCGAGCATGTGCTGATCGCGCCGGCGACCATCTTCGTCGATGCGCAGCAGATCATCTGCGACAACGGTCCCTACAAGCTCTACCGGATCGTCAACGCGCAGGACACCGACGACTTCGACTATTTCCTCGATCCGCCCTTCTACGCCCACGGCAAGCGGCTCGGTTGCGACGGCAAGGCCGGCCGCTCGATGCGCACCGTCGCGCTGAACTGCCGGCCGCTCTAGGGCGATGAGACGGCGGACGCTCCTCGCCACGGCAGCGCCGGCCTTACTCCTCGCCCCCGGCCGGGCGGCGCGCGCGGCCGGATTCACCGTCGGATCGGTCTATATCGGCCCGCGACTCGACTGGGGCTGGAACCAGTCGCATGCCGCGGCCGTGGCCGAACTCGCGCGACTGCCCGGCGTGCGTCTGGTCGAGGCACCCTACCTGCCGGAAAGCACGGACTACGGAAGCGGGCGGGACGATGTCGCGACGCGCGCCTATGCCAGCGCCCTCGGCGGGTTGGTCGCGGCCGGCGCCGGCATCGTCTTCTCGACCGCCTTCGACAACGACCCGTTCCTGCGCGCGGCGGCGCAGCGGTATCCCGGCATCGCCTTCCGACAGGCCTCGCTGCTCCCCCTGAAGGAGCGGCCGGGTCGGTTGGGCAGCCAGAATGCGCTGATCCACGAGGGCCACTTTGTGAACGGCGTCGCGGCCGGACTCTCCACGCGCACCAACCGCTTGGGCTTCGTGGCCGGCCTGCCGCTCGGCGCCGTGCTGCTGAACGTGAACGCCTTCCTGCTGGGTGCCCGCCGCACCAATCCGCAGGCGAGGGTTCAGATCAGCTTCACCGGCGGCTGGGAGGATGCGACGCGCGACGCCGCGGCGACCAATGCGCTGATCGATGCGGGTTGCGACGTGATCACCTGCCATCTCGATGCGCCCGCGCCCGTCATCGCGACGGCGGAGAGTCGTGGCGTCCGGAGCTGCGGCCATGCATTCGACCAGGCGCCACTCGCCCCCCGCGGCTACATTACCGGCGCCGACTATCACTGGACCGCGATGTTCCGAGGCTTCGTCGAGACCTGCCGCAGCGGCTGCGCCCTGCCCGACTTCGTCACCGGCGGCTACGACAAGGATTATGTGCGATCGAGTCCGTTCGGCGCCGGTGCCGGCCCGGAGGCGATCGCAGCGGCCACGCGCGCCATCGCCGCGATGAAGGAAGGCCAGCCGATCTTCACCGGACCGCTCGACGACAACCGCGGCCGGCGCATCCTCGCGGCGGGCGTCACGCTCGGCGCCACCGCCGAGGCCCTCCAGCGCACCGACTATCTGCTCGACGGGGTCATCGGCTCGCTCCCCTGATCGCATCGCAGATGCAAACACAAGGCGTTTGCAACGGCATACGCTTACTCGGTGCATCGGCGTTGCTGAATGGCCGGCGCTTCAGTTCAAGAAGCATGGGGCAACGAGCGAGTTGTGATAAGGGAATCCGCACCTGCATGCGTTCCTCGCTCAAGCTCAACTCAACGGAGTATCCGGCATGACCACCTTCACTGTCTCCACCCTGGACGACGCCGGACCGGGTTCGCTGAGGGCCGCGATCACCGCGCTCAATTCCAGTAATGCCGCCAGCAACTCGATCGTCTTCACCGTGGCCGGCGAGATCGTTCTGGCAAGTTCCCTGCCCACCATCCTGAAGCCGGTCACGCTCGACGGCATGACCGCGCCGGGTTTCGCGGCGCTGGGCGTTCCGACGGTCGAGATCAACTTCGGCGGCAATGCCGGCCTCACCTTCTCGGGCGGATCCAGCGGTTCGGCGGTATTCGGCCTGGCGCTGGGCAATTCCGGCAGCAACGGCATCACGCTCAACAGCTCCGACATCACGCTGAACGCCAACTACATCGGCATCCATGCCGACGGCAGCGCCTTCGGCAATGCGCTCGACGGCATCCACGTCAATTCGACCTCGTCCGGCAACCTGATCGGCCTCAACCCGGAGAGCCATCCCGACACCGTCACCAACGTCATCTCCGGCAACGGCGGCAACGGCATCGCCTTCTGGGGCTCGTCGGACAACACCGTGGTCGGCAACCGCATCGGCACGAATGCCGACGGCACCGCGGCCGTGGCCAACGGCCAGAACGGCATCCTGATCACCAACGGTGCGCACGACAACATGATCGGCGGCACGGTCTACGTCGATTCGTCGACCGGCCAGGCCAACGATCCGACCGGCAACAAGGGCACCATCGTCCCGCCGGTCCTGGTGACGCCGCCGCTCGGCAACCTGATCTCGGGCAACGGCCAGAACGGCGTGCTGATCCAGAACGGATCCGAGAACAACGTGCTCAGCGGCAACTTCATCGGTACCGACGCCGACGGAACCTCGGCGATCGGCAACGCCGCCGACGGCGTTCACATCCTCAACGCCGACAACAACTCCCTACTGGGCTGCGACTTCTATACCGAGCCCTTCGTCTACTACAACGTGCTGAGCGGCAACGGCGGCAACGGCGTCCACATCACCAACGCCGACAATGCCACCATCCAGGCCAACTTCTTCGGCATCGGCGCCGACAATGCGACCACGGTCGGCAATGCCCTGAACGGCATCCTGGTCGACGGCGATTCGCGCGACACCACGGTGGGCGGCGTCATCCCGCTCGGCAACGTCTCCGCCGGCAACGGCCAGAACGGCATCTACGTCACCGATACCGCCAGCGGCTTCACGACCTTCAACACGTTCGGCGGCCTGCTCGCCTTCCAGGGCTCGGCGCCCAACGGCAACAACGGCATCCTGATCGATTCGACGGGCGGCAACATCCTGCTCCGCACCAACGTCTTCTCCGGCAACACCAACAACGGCATCGAGATCACCGGCGACGCCTGGGGCGTCACCGTCGATCCCAACATCGTCGGCCTCGACACCGAAGGCACCAGCGCGACGGTCAATACCGGCATCGGCATCCCGAGCATGGCCAACGGCGGCAGCGGCATCGTCATCAGCGGCACCGCCCACGACAACATCATCGGCGGCTACAATGGCTCGGTCATCCCGCAGAACACCCTCTCCAACAACGGCGGCTACGGCATCGAGATCACGGGCAGCGCCTACAACAACCAAGTGTTCAACAGCGCGATCGGCACCAGCTCGACCATCACGGACGGCTTCGGCAACGGCCAGGGCGGCGTCCTGGTGTCCAGCACCGGTACCGGCAACCTGATCGGCGGCGTCGCCGCGGGTCCGGACGAGCCGCGCGCCAACTACATCAGCGGCAACACCGGCAACGGCGTCACCATCGCGGCCGGCGCTGCGAGCACTCAGATCGTCGACAACGTCATCGGCGAGAACAAGATCGGCGCGCCGTTGCCCAATACCGGCATGCAGATCGACGATGAAAGCGGGGCGGCCAACTTCATCGTCGGCAACGAGCCGGGGCCGACTCCGCCGGGCACGCCGCCGGACATCACCTCGAACGGCGGCGGACCGACGGCCAGCATCACCATGGTGACCAGCCAGACGCTGGTGACGACCGTCACCGCCGTCGACGTGGATCCCGGCCAGACGATCTCCTACGCCATCACCGGCGGCGAGGATGCGGCGCTGTTCCAGATGGTCGGCGGCAACCAGTTGAGCTTCATCACCGCCCCCGACCTCAGCGACCTGCCGTCGGCGGGTGCGACACCGGGCTATCAGGTGACGGTCTCGGCCGCTGACACCGTCGACGCCTTCTCCAGCCAGCACATCACCGTCTGGATCTCGGCCAACCCCGTCCTGACCAGCGGTGCCGTCAGCTATTACGACGCGATCGGCGGCGTCTATGTCGATCTGCCGGCGCAGATCGGTCAACGCGGCGACGTCGGTGCGAGCTACTGGAACGGACCGTCCACGGTAACGCCGATCGCCGTCGATTACTTTGCCGGCGGCATCCACAATGCGACGGGCTCGGCGTTCGACGACCTTCTCGTCGGCGGCAACACGAGCGGTCGACTGAATGGCCTGGACGGCGACGACCTGCTCTACGCCAGCACCGCGCAGGCGGCGGCCGACGCGGGCGCCGTCACGGTGCTGAACGGCGACGGCGGCAGCAACGCCCTCTACGGCGGCGGCGCCTACAACACCTTCCTGCTGGGCAATGTCGACGACGACGGCGTCAACCAGGTATGGGGCGGCGCGTCGCAGATGGCGGGCGTTACGGGTTTCGCCAACAACACGATCTCGTTCGCCGAGATGGCGGTCGGCCGCAGCGTCTATGTCGACCTGCTCAACGGCCACAACGCCTATGTCAACGACGGGGCGAACAACGACGGCATCTTCACGCTCGAAGCCTCGATCGTGAACGTGCCGAACGTGATCGGCTCGTCCGGCGGCGACGTCATCATCGCCGGCAACGATTCTTCGATCATCGACGGCGGCGGCAGCGCCGATTCGCTCTATGCCGGCACCGGCACCGATACCTTCGTCTATGCCGACTATCTCGACAGCAACCTGGTCACCGGATACGACACGATCGTCGGCTTCCAGCTCGGCAGCGACAAGATCGACCTCTCGGCGCTGGGCATCACCGCCGACAATCTGCTGATCCAGACCTCCGGTACGTCGAACACGATCTACGTCGAGCACGATCCGGGCGTCTTCAACGCCAACACGGATCTGGCCCTGATCGCGATCACCACCACGACCGGCGGGCTTCAGCTCTCCGACTTCATCCTCTGACGCGGAGCGGCGAAAGCGGTCGGGCGAGCTGGCGGGCCGTCAGCTCGACCAGCCGCTCCAGGTCGAACAGGGACATGCAGTTGTCGACCTTGCGGCAATCGCCATAGCAGCCGAGACAATCCAGCGTATCGACCGAACTCTTGAGGACCAGCCCATCGAAATCCGCCAGCTCGGCCGAGCTGGTCGGGCCGACGAGGCAGACGGTCGGCAGGCCGATCGCCGTGGCGATGTGCAGCGCCAGCGTGTCGCCGCACAGCAGCGCATCGACCTGACGCAGCACGCCGACGAACTCGGGCACCGAATGCGAGGTGAGCGCCGAACGGACCGGCGTGCCGGGTCCACAGGCGGCGAGGATCGCCTCGGTCTTCGCGATCTCGGCCGGTCCGCCCACGAGCAGGATGTCGGCATCGAGCCGCTGGTGCGCGAGCCGAGCGTAGGCCGCGATCTGGTCGGCCTCGAGCATCTTCTTGGGCCAGCGGGCACCCGAGCCGACGTTGATCGCGATGCGGCGGCGCGTGCTGCCGGCGAACAGGCCGGCGATCCAGCCGGCCGCATGGTCGAGATGCTTCTGCTCGACCGTGAGCCGCGGCGGCTCGATCGGTCCGTCGACGCCCACGATGTCGAGCATCAGCTTCTGGTAGCTCTCGGTGTTGGCGCGCTTCAGCCGGTCGAAGGCCGCCATCTCCAGCCAGCGCCCGGCGGCGGCGTTGCTCGGGTGCAGGCGGCCGTCCTTCATCGAGTAGCCGACCGGCGGGTTCGCCGCGCGCGCCGCGGTGGCGAGCGAGGCGGTGCTGTGGTCGTTCGACAGGGCATAGACATGGTCCCAACCGCCCTCGGCGATGCGCGCCAGCCCGTCGACGTTGAGCGGGACCACCTCGTCGACGCCATCGATCATGCGCACGATCTCGACCGCCTCGGGCCGCGTGATCCAACAGACATAGGGCCGCGGATGCAGCCGGTGGAGGATCGGGACCAGGCTGCCGGTCCGCAGGACGTCGCCCAGCGCATCGAGCTTGACGATCAGCACGCGGCAGCCGAATTCGTCGGCGCGGGTGCAGGTCGGGCATTCCATGCCCTCGGTTTTGTTGAAGATGCAGGGTTTCGAACCCTTATAGTGTCGGCAATGAAAATTGATCATGACCAGCAAAGGGCTCGAACACGGGGGCGGCGGCGCGGGCTACTGCTGAGCGCAGTGCCGGTTTTTGTCAACTCGCGCCGGGGCCACCGTGGCGGACGCTGAGCGACTTTCGACGGAAATGCCGATCGAGGAGGTGCGCGCGCGCCTGTCCTCCGACGAGGCCGTGGGCGCCCTATCCATCGAGGACCTGCTGGTCGCCTCCGAGGTCGCCTATGTGAACCGCGATCTCGCGACGTCGGTTCGAGCCATGACGCTGTTGGTGGCGCGCGAACCGGCGTCGGCGCCGTTCCACCATCGCCTGGCCATCCTGCTGTTCGAGAGCGGCGATGCGGCGGGCGCCGCGACGAACGCGGCCCTCGCCGTGCTGCACGACCCCGGCCTGGAGCCGGCGCACGACCTGCTGGTGCAGGCGCGCCTCCAGGCGGGCGACGTCGAGGGCGCGCTCGCCGCCGCCGAGGCGCGGGCGACACTATGCGGCCCGAGCCAGGCCGCCCAGTTGCAGAGGGCGCGGCTGTTGGTGCAGGCGAACCGCATCGAGGAGGCCCTGCAGGCGGTCCACTCGGTCAACGATGCCGGAACGCCCACCGAGGAGAGCCTCCTGATGGAGATCGAGCTCGCCTACCGGTCGGGCGACCTCCACGCCGCCTCGAGCGCGGCGGCGCGGGCGGCGCGGCT
>OFDN01000246.1_pt1 | contig 50572 bp, 72 predicted proteins | sample 1520971 | NCBI WGS metagenome assembly OFDN01 (sample SAMEA94257418, study PRJEB24077) | hot springs metagenome | biome: Aquatic biome; feature: Geographical feature; material: Water | place: India | collected 2012-06-12 | depth 5 m | reverse complement strand
CCTGGAAAGCCACAGCACGGCACCTGCAAGCCGGGGAAGTGGTGGAGGCCAAGGATGGCTTTGTCCTCCCTCTCCTGGCTGATGTGCAACCACGTACCAGCTACGGAGTAACCTATGCCCAAACCGTGTACCTCATCGAACGCGTCGCCTGACATGAAAGAAGAACTGTCTCACTGGGAAATTTTGCTGTCTATGGCGGCTGTCGGGGGCCTCACCGCACACAACCTGACCGTCAAGGTGCGCGGCTCAGATGGGGCGCTGCGCGCAGCGACTGGCTTCATCGACGCGCTGTTCTTCTGGCAAAGGGGCCACTGTGAGACTGCGTGGCATTCAAAAATGAAGCGCCTGCAGCTGCCGCCCCATATGCGAGGCTCGACTTCTTATACCGCCCAGGGTGCCTGACCGCTTATACTCTGCGCCTGTAGTAAGTCAGCACTGACTTAGCCATAGAAAAACAAATATAGGCGCAGAAGCATGCCAGGTCAGCAAAAAGAAGTCACCCCAGCGGAGTTCCACAACCTAGTGCATGACGTTCGGGAAATGAGGAGCCTCATGTCCCAGATTGCGGACGCAATCACCCGCATCACCTTGCTGGACGAGCGCCAGCAGGTGGTGGGTGCGTTCATGCAAAAGCTCGACGAGCGCATGGCCAGGATGGAGCACCGTCAACAAGAAACAGAAATCGCCAACGCGCTTGCACAGCAGGGCGCGGCCCGCCTGACCAACGTCGAGGCGGGCTTCCGCGAGATGCACCTTGACCGCGAGCGGGACAAGGCCCGGTTCCAAACCGTGGTCTGGATGGTGCGTGGCCTATGGGCGATTTGCGGCACTGGCGTGGTCGGCATTATCGCAATGCTGATCAAGCAAGGAGCGGGGGCATGAAGGTGGTTCGCAGCTCCAACAACGGCGGCATCCAACTCAGCCCTCACTTCTGGCTCTCCGAGTTCATCGAGAGCAACACGGCCACTCGTCTGGGCATCAACAACTCGCCTGACCCCCTTGCCCAATCCAACTTGTTCAAGGTTGCAGCCCTCATGGAAGAGGTCCGCAAGCTGCTGGGTGGGAAGCCCATCATTGTCTCAAGTGGCTACCGTAGCGAAGCTCTCAACCGCGCCGTGAAGGGCTCCCGGGTGTCTGACCACCTGCGGGGTGAAGCGTGCGACTTCACATGCCCAGGCTACGGCACGCCCCTGCAGATCGCGGCCGCCATCGCCAAGTCCGGCATCAAGTTTGGCCAGCTGATCGAAGAGGGGTCGTGGGTGCATATCTCCATCCCAAATCGCGGCGTTGACAACGGGCAGGTTCTGACTGCGCGTTTCGTTGACGGCAAGCCGATTTACAGCAAGGGGCTGCGCGAGTAAAGCCATGGGAAATGAAGCGAAGAAGGCCCTGAGCTGGATGCAGGTGCTACACCAGGCGGCTCGTCCATACCTGACCGTGATGTTTGCTACCACCTACAACGTGGTGTGCGTCTTTGCCTTCATGACAGGCAAGATGACTGCGGACACCTTCATTACGGCCAATGGTCCGATTGTGGCAACGCTGTTGGGCTTCTGGTTTGGCGAGCGAGCGGCCCTTAAAGACCCGGCAAACAAGGAGTGACCGCATGTTCCCCATTCCAACCCTATCGCCCCTTCTGGTTCGCGCTGGCCTGCTTGCGCTGGGGTTCGCGCTGGGTATGTGGGCGCTGTCCGCCGCAGAGCAGCGGGGGTATGACCGCCGCAATGCCGAGCTGCAGGCTCAAGAGCTGCGCCAGGAGAGTGGCAACACAGAGCAGCTGCTGAAAAACATCGCCGACTCTGCCAATGCAGATCAAAAGGCAGCGGCATCCATCGAGAAGACAAACCAGGCCGCCGCAGCGCGCGCGCAAACCCTCGGTGCCCATCTTTCGGCACAGGGGTCAAAGCCATTCAACTCGCCAAGGAAGAACCATGACCACAATTCTGCCGACCCCAAGCACACGGCTGCGCTGGCTGCTGAGTCCAGCCCTGCCGTACCTCTTCTTGGTCAGTCTGTGCTTGATCGCCTTACTGTCCGGGTGCTCAACGACGCCCGCGCCAACACCGACGCCGCGCCCGCAGAGGCTGGCGGTACCTCCCCAGGAGCTGATGCAGAAGGCGAAGCCTCTGCCAGTGCTCCAACCACAATCACCGGCGCCGACTTCGCGGATAACGACCTCGAAGTAGTGCGCCTGTACCACGAGCTGGCGACCCGTCATAACGGGCTTGTGGACTGGGTGAATCGCCAATGCGCGCCTGAACCAGAGGCATCTCCAACAAACCACTGAAAGAAGAAATGGAAAACCAGCACCGCCACATCAAGGGCTACCGCGAGCTGAGCGCGGACGAAATCGCCCTCATGAACCGGATCAAACAAAAGGGCCTGGAGCTGGAAGCTCTGGTGCACCAGCTGCGCAACGCCCCGGGCCTGGATCAGCGCTGGATCAGCATTGGCGCCACGGACCTGCAGACCGGACTGATGGCACTGACCCGCGGTGTGGCTCAACCAACATCGTTCTAAAAAATAATTCCCATTCTTATAGTAAGTAAGCACTGACTATGGTAATCTACGCCTGACGGCTGGAGCGACAATGGCAAAACGACCCAACCAAAAACAAAAACAAGATCGGTACGCCTACGGCGCACCAGCTGTCAACTCCTACCGCGACATGGAAATGGGCGACCCGCGCAAGCTGCGTCCCCGCCCGCTGGAAGCCCAGACCGAAGCTCAGGGCCGGTATCTCAGCGCCATGACCTCCAGCACCATCGTCTTCGGCCTCGGGCCTGCAGGTACGGGCAAGACCTACTGCGCAGCCGCGTGGGCCGCAGAGAAGCTGCTCGACAAGAAAATCTCCCGCATCATCATCACCCGCCCCAACATCGAGGTTGGCACGCCTATGGGCTTCCTGCCCGGTGAGCTGGAAGAGAAGTACGCCCCGTACCTGGCGCCATTCCGCGCCGTGATGATCGAGCGCATGGGCATTGGTGCCTATGAAACCGGCTTGAAGAACGAAAAAATCTGCCCCGAGCCTTTGGGCTACATGCGCGGCAAGACCTTCGATGACGCTGTGGTGATCCTGGACGAGGCCCAGAACTGCACACCGGCTGAAATGAAGATGTTCCTGACCCGGATTGGCAAGAACTGCACCGTCATCATCGACGGCGACCCTCAGCAGCAGGACATTCCAGGCACTTCCGGGCTGACAGATGCAGTGCGGCGCCTGGCTCACCTTGAGGATGTGATGGTGGTCGAATTCGATGAAGACGACATTGTGCGTTCCGGGATTGTTCGGGAAATCTTGAGGGCTTACCGAAACTAAACCCAGGCAATTATCACCTTGCAAGCCCGGCACTCCCGGGCTTCTTCATTTTCGGCTTGCTGTGGCGGAAGTTAGCGATTTCTGCATCTTCCCTGTAAGAGCAAACCTATATTGAAACCATACAAAACAACATTTACGCACGCGATGGAACACTTCATTGGGTCAGATTTGGATAGGGCAGAAATGGACTTGCGGGGAATCAGGATAGCCCCGGAACACAGGGACGGCGAGGCGCGTCTGATGACTACCCGGTGGTTCGATTACCGCGACATGCACCCGGTTGCAGCCACCTACCTGTTCGCCCACTTCTATGTAGAGCAGACGCGCAAGTTCTATATCCAGAACGTTGACATTCGGACGGTCGAGGATGCCCGGGCGTTCACTCCAGATGACATTTTCATGAGTCGAGACCTGACCAGCATGTGGCTCGCCCGCAGGGCCGCTGACGAGCTTGGGCTTCCGTACCCATTCGTGCTGCAGTTCGCCCAGAGCCGCTTCCTGTCCAGGCTGCAGCACCGCTTCCCACGGCCCAACCAGCTGTACGGCGAAGAGTTTGAAATCGACGTGGCCGCGGCCTGGACTGAGCGCTTGGGCTGCCAACTGACCTATTCGACACAGCCCCGGTACAAGGCAAGCGCGTGGGCCCGGCAGCTCTCCCAGGCGCAGCACATCAAATTCGTTGTGCAGCAGGTCAAGCGCCGACCGGGGCCGCATCACCGCATTCTGGCGCGGCTTTTCAATGAGGACGTGCTTGCGGCGCACCTGATCAAGAACCAGTTCAGCCAGAAGGAACTGAGTGACGCCGAGAGCTATCGCGCAGAATTGAAATAAGTCAGCGCTTAGCTCTTTCTATAATGAAGGTCACACCGGGCGCTGAGTCCGAATCTTTATCAACCAAGGATCATTTATGAACCAGTCCAACGTTTCTCACCTGCCCAATGTCCGTGCTTACGTCAGCGATGCGCAGCCCCGCCCACGTCCACGCCCAGACTTTCAGGCAGCTGCAAGCGAGGCGCCACGCAAGCGCTTTGTTGCCAAGGGGCACGACGCACAGCTGCAGGACGCACAGATGAATGGTATTCCTGTTCATATCACCTGCGTGAGCGGCATTGTGGTCAAGGGCATCATCACCCGCCGCGACAAGTACACCGTGACGCTTCAGCATGAAGTGACTGGCGACAACGCAGGGCAGGGTGATCAGGAAATCTTCTACAAGCACGCCATCGAGTCGGTTTTGATCAAGAAGGCGGCTTGATTATGTCGGCGGTAGAGACAGAACTGGAGAGCTCTGCCGAACCGGCGCCAAGCTACGAGTTTGACGCCGAGTTTCAGCAGAAGATCGCGGCGCTCCTGGTGCGCGACACGCCCTTTGCGCAGCTCACGGACGGCCTGATCAAGCCTGACTACTTTGAATCTTCCGGCCTGGCCGCGCTGGTGTCGGTCACCAATCGGTACTTTGAGAAGTACAAGAAGGCGCCTGGCGACAAGGTGATTCTGGCGTCGCTGCTCAAGGACGCGGTGCGCGAGAAGACCCTTCCTGTGGAGCTGGTGCGTCTGGCCATCGGCGCTGTGCCCAAGCTCTTTGAGACCGACGTTTCCGATCGGGACTACGTGGCTGACCAGTGCGCGACCTTTGCCCGCCACCAGGCGGTGACCAAGGCCGTGCTGGACTCTGTGGCGCTGATCGAGAAGCGCGACTTCGACGCCATCGGCGCAATGGTGCGCAAGGCCATTGACACTGGTGTTTCAACGGCTGGTAACGCCTATGACTATGGCGCGATGCGTGAGTCCCGAACGAAAATCCGCAAGGATCGCGCGGCAGGCACTCTGAAGCCAACAGGCATCACCACCGGCTTCAAGGTGCTGGACGACTGCCTGTACCACAAGGGCTGGGGCCGCCGTGAGCTGGCCGTGCTGATGGGCGGGGCAAAGGCGGGCAAGTCGATGGGGATGATCAGCTTTGGCATCAACGCCATCGCTGCGGGCTACCGCACCCTGTACGTGACCCTGGAAGTTGCCAGCGAAATCATCGCTGAGCGGATTGACGCCAACGTGGCTGAGCGCGCGATGTTTGAGCTGGGCGCGCACATTCATGAGGTGGATGAGAAGGTCGAGGCATTCATGGCCAAGGCGGCTCCGTTCATCATCCATGAGTACCCCACGGGCACCATGCGCTGTTCGGACTTGCGCCGCCTCATTGAGCACTACAAGGCCCAAGGAATCATCTTTGACTTCGTGATCGTTGACTACGCCGATCTCATGGCCCCGGAGCGCGCAACCGACAACGTGCAGGAGAACAGCAAGTCGATCTACGTGAACCTGCGCGGGTTGGCGATGCAAGAGGGCTTCGCATGCCTGACTGCTACGCAGACCAACCGCGAAGGCGCAAAGAAGGCGGTTGCGCTGGCCACCGACGTTGCCGAAGACTTCAACAAGATTCGCATTGCCGACGTGGTTATCTCGATCAACAAGACCGAGGAAGAACGCGCCCTCAACCAGGCTCGCCTGCACTTCGCAGCCAGCCGCAACCAGCGCTCGGGCTTCACCCTCAAGGTGGAGCAGAACATCGACCAAGCCAAGTTCGTCACTCGCGTGTTGGGCGAAGAGTAACCGCCGACTTTTGGGGCAGACCATAAGCGTCTGCCCTCATTTTCTTTTGAACATGACCACAGAGACACCAAAACCAGTCTTTTCCGTAACTCTTGAGCCGATGGTCGGCTCAAATCCAGAGCATCTTGCACAGGATGCGCAACGGATTGCTGATCAGCTCGGCGTGATGGCTGAATACGACTTCAACGGCGTGCGTTGTGTCGCATGGCCAGGGGGCAGTGCAGGGCAGCTTCACGAAAGCATCGTTGCGTGCCAGCTTCGCATGGCGCAGTACGCCGGTCTCAAGAATCAGGTGGCAATGTCGTGATTGCGCAGAAATACTCCAGAGTGAATGGCTCGCTCAAGGTGTGTGAGCGTGCGGTGCACGGCACGCCAACCGACTTCTATGTCTGCGCGGCTGGGAAGTCTTCCGATTGGGTCAAGGGCACTCCGGGCGTGTATGAGCGTCTGGAGCGCGTCTTTCAGTCCCGCAACAAGGAAGGCTTTGACGCACTGGTGGACGAGCTGATCGAAAGTCACCCCTATGGATCGCACTGAACTGGATCGCGCGCTGGCCAAGATCGAGGTGGAGACCTTTCTTGACCGCGAGGGCGTGGATTACAAGCCCAGCTACGGCACCAAGGGGCTGCAGCTGAACCTGGACGAATGCCCCGTATGCGGGGAGGGCGGCCGAAAGACCTATATCAACGCAGAGACCGGCCTTGGCAACTGCTTTCACGGCGCCTGTGGCTACAAGTTCAACAAGTTCAAGCTGATCAAGGCCGTCAGCGGCCTGTCTGGTGCCGACTTTGACCAGTACGTCAGGGCGATTGCAGAAGAGCAGGGCTGGATGCCCAAGAAGGAACGCGCGGAGCTCATTCAGGCAGACCTGAAATTGCCCTCCAAGCTGCATCACCTTCCAGTCAACGGGATGAACCTGCAGTACCTACAGGATCGCGGCGTGTCCATCGACAGCTGCAAGTGGTTCAACCTGTCCTACTGTCACGGCGGCTGGTGGGGGTACAAACTCAGCGATGGTGCCGAGAAGTGGGTATCCTACGACCAACGGATCATCATTCCGATTGCCGACCTCTCTGGCCGCCTAGTGTCGTTTCAGGGCCGGGACATTACCGGCGAGAAGCTGCCCAAGTACCTCTTCCCGGTCGGCTATGCGGTAGCGGGCAGCCACCTCTACAACGCCAACACCTTCCAGGAGGGCGTTCACACCCACGCGGTGATCGGGGAGGGCGCCTTTGACGCCATCGCGGTGCACCAGGCGATTGACGGCGTGAGCGAGTGTTCCGGCATGCTGGCTGTTGCCACCTTCGGCATGCACCTGTCAGGCGGGCCGGATGGCCAGATCGCCAAGTTCATGCAGCTGCAGGAGCGTGGGTTGAAGGTGATCACCTTCCTGTGGGATGGTGAGTCCAAGGCAATGTCCTACGCGATCAAGGCGGGCCTGCAGCTGGTCGGAGTGGGTTTCACTGTGCGGATCGGCAAGCTCCCGGCAGGCTATGACCCGGCCCAAGGGCCTGACAAGAAGCCAACTCCGCCAGGCATGGTGCGGGATGCCATTTTCAAGGCCACCAAGCTCGACCGCCTCAGTGCAATTCGGCTTCTCAATGAGGCAACGCGCATGTCCATTTGAAGCGTTATACAGTCAATGCTGACTTCTATAATGAAGAACCCGAAAGGATGATTTATGTTCACTATTGAGCGCGCCTACCTGGAGCACACAGGTGGGACGAAGTTCTACCAGCCGTTTTTGATCGAGCGCGTAGAAGATGGATTTGCGCTTGCCGTAACCGTCATTCACTATGGCCCAAACAGCAGCCCAGGCGCGGGCGCAGCTGGCCGCCCCGTGCTTGGTGGCCAGACGCAGATCAAAAATGGGCCAGACCATTTCTTCTCGCAAATTGAGGTTAAGAAGAGGCAAACCTCCAAGGGTAAGTACGTCGAAGACCCAGGCACCAGGCGCATTTCTAATTTTCATTCGTCCGCTGAGTTGCGCAAAGAGCTGATAAGGCTTTTTGGCGCAAGCACGGCAGAAGACCTGCTGCTGGAGATCGGTATCACACCTGACGGTGCCGAAGCGCATCCAAGCGAGCGGGCTGAAACTATAGATTCTGAACCCAAAGAGAAGCCCGCAGAGTGGGGTTCCTGGTAACTTTTTTGTAAGTAAGGACTGATTTATGACAGCGATCACAATGCCCAAGGCTCCTGAGCTGAGCGAACTGGTTCCCTTGAACTTTTCCACTGACGGCACGAAGAACTCGTTCTGCATGCGCTGTGACGCGCAGGGCCAGACCATGAGCTACGCGGCCTGTTTGTGGCGCCAGGGCGTCATCTCCAAGCCCGACATTCGCACGCCGGCCGATTGGGCACCGTGCGGTGATGCGGCGCGCCAAGGGCGCTGTGTCGCGGTGGCAATGCGCGCTGAAGAAGAGGCGGCTGAGCGTTCGATCTACTTCCGCAAGCGCGTCAATGAGGCGCACCCGATGGTCGAAGCCAAGCGCAGTTGGGTCAACACATGGGACAAGGTGCGCACAGTGGCGACAAGCGCGGTGACAACCATTGCCCGTGCGGTTACACCAGCGCCCAAGGCCCCCGCAGACATTCTCGACTCGATCGGCTCGACCAGCTACGCCGACGCACTCACCCGGGCCGTTGCAGAAGACCGTGCGGCCGATACGGCGAAGCTTCCTGCTACCACCACCCCTGCCGCCTCTGCTGCCCCCACCCCTGCCGCCTCTGCTGCCCCCACCCCTGCCGCGTCAGCGCCCATCACGGCACTGCCAGGGGAGTCTCCCCTGGCCATGGCGCGACGCATTGCCGCCCTGCGGGCAGGGCAGGCGGCAAAGCAGGATTGATTCACAACCACCACACCAACAGGAAAACCATGATCGTCACCAACAAGGCATCCTCTGTCTTTGCCGCCATCGAACGCATCGCCGCCACGCCAGGCAAGCTGGAGAAGGAGCAACTGGTCAAAATCGCCGGCAACTCCAGCCCACTCTTCATGAAGGTGGTCAAGGCCGCCTACGACCCATTCGTCACTTATGGCATGCGCAAGCTGCCCGAGCGCGCCACCGGCATCGCCCCGGGCACCAACACCTTGGATGAAGAGTGGGGTTGGCAAATTCTTGCAGACCTCGCAAGCCGCAAACTCTCAGGCACAGCCGCGTGGGACGCAGTTCAGAAGGCGGTCAACTTCATGGACGACGCAAGTGGCCAGCTGCTGTGCCGCATCATTCGCAAGGATTTGCGCGCAGGCTTCACTGACGGCACGATCAACCGCGTCTTCCCCAAGACCATTGCCGAGTTCCCCTACATGCGCTGCAGCCTGCCGCCCAAGTCCAACATGGGCGATTGGGACTGGTCGGTGGGCATCATCGTGCAGGAAAAAGCAGATGGCATGTTCGCAAACGTGAATGTTGACTCGGTAGGTGGCGTGCACATCACCAGCCGCCAGGGCACGCCCATTCCGCTTGACTACCTGACAGAGCTGGAGCGCGCATGCTCTAGCACCCTCAAGCACGGCACCCAAACCCACGGCGAGCTGACTGTCTACAAGGAGGGCAAGCTGCTGCCGCGCGAAGAGGGCAACGGCATCATGAACAGCATCTGCAGCGGCGGCGCACTCCCGGAAGGTCACACCTTGCGGTTTGACGCCTGGGACCAAATTCCGCTGTCCGCAGTCCAGCCCAAGGGCAAATACACGGTGCCGTACAAGACCCGCCTCGCGGGGTTGATTGCGCAGGTGAAGGAGGCTCAAAAGCAAATGGTCACGCCAGGAGGCGGCATTCTGAATCATCGCGGGGTGCACGTCATCCCAACACGCATCTGCCGCGCCCAAGAAGATGCAATGGCGTACTACCGCGAACTGCTCAAGCAGGGCAAGGAGGGCACCATCAGCAAGCACCCCGACGCCATCTGGAAGGACGGCACCAGCAAAGATCAGGTGAAGTTCAAGCTGGAAGTCGTCGTTGACCTGGAGATCGTGGGTGTTCTGCCGGGCACTCCCGGCACCAAGACCGAAGGCCGCGCGGGTTCCCTGGAATGTCGCAGTCGTGACGGCATGCTCTCGGTGGCTGTGGCCATCAAAAACGAGGACATGCGCAACAAGGTTGACGCCGCAAACGACGACTGGATGGGCAAGATCATGCCCGTGGTTGCCAACTCGATCATGGAACCCGGCGAAGAGGGTGGTTTTCATTCCCTGTTCCTGCCGCGCTTCGCGGAAGCGAACCCGCGCAACGACAAGACCGAAGCGGACAGCCTGGACGATGTTCGCAACCAGTTCAAGGCAGCGGTGAACGCATGACCGTCCGCGGCACCTCACACGCCGCGAAAAGGGCCATCAAGCCCTTTTCGCCCAAGCAGCGGACGCGCGTCTTCCTGTTTGTTCTCGGCAAGGGGGAGTACGGTGCCACGCTTCACGAAATCTGTGTCGGACTCTCCATGGATGCCAGCTCAGCTTCCCCGCGCCGGGGTGAGTTGGAGAAGGCGGGATTCCTTGAAGACTCCGGCAAGTACCGACCCACGCCATCGGGCGTGAAGGCGCATGTTTGGGTTGTCCCCAAGGATGTTGCCGTCCGCTCCAAAGCCATGCTCGCTATGAAAGGAATCACCCTATGAGCAATCAGTACCTGCAAAAGAATCCGCCTCCATGGCGCTACCTGACAGTCGCGGGAAACGTCCAAGTTTTCGATGCGCGCGGCCAGGAGGTCAAGCTCTTCGACCTGCTGGACTTCACTTGCGGGGTCACAGAGGCATTTGCGCGCCGCGATCGCGCGGAAGCCGCAAAGAGCACGGAGACACAAGCTGCTTGACCAACACACTGTAAATCATCCACAATGCGGCTCTAGTAAGTAAGCACTTACAGATCATCAACAAGAAAAAGGAAAACTGATGGCAAACGATCCGTTCCGCACCGCTCCGGTGTACCCCAACAAGAAGAAGCCTGCCCAAGGCCCCCTGCCCACTCGCCGCAGCATTGGCATGGGCTCGTAAGCCTAAAATCTGCTCCCTTCTTTGAACCTCCAGAGCCTACAATGGCCCTGGAGGTTTTTTATGCTCCCTACCGAAGTAGGTACCTTTGGAAAATGGCTGGCCACCAGCCCACTAGCGGACGACCGAATCTGGCGTCGTGACGTTGAAAACATCGGCAGCGTTGAGCTGCAACTGTTCTACGCCCGGGCCGGGTTTGTTGGCCTGAAGGCGGAAGCTGCGCACGCCATCGACAAGCTCCAAAGCGAGCTGATCCTGGCTGGCGTTCGCGGCGAAATCCCCAATGCAGCGCTGCAGCTGATTGAGCACGAACCACCAACCACCCGGTTCGATGCCGACGAGTTCATTGATCGCCTTGTCAAACTGACACCCACGCGCAGGGCTGCGGTTTTGTACGCGCTGGCGACCCGCTCTACGCCCGAGCAAACCGTCGAATTGACCTGGCTGGAGGTCAACCAGGCACCCCAGGCGCCCGAGCTCGTCATGGACATTCTGAAGGCGCAAAGCAGGGTTCGCCACATGAAGCTGCCCTATGTGTTTTGGGAGTGGGCAAGCACGCGCATTGCCATGCCCTTGGTCAACCTTCAGGCAAGTGCGGAGCAGGCGTTTGGAATGACCTGGCCGGCCATCCAGCAGCGCTACGCCAGCATGCTGTGGATCAGTGGTCGAGCTGACTCTGCCAGCTTCAACAGTTTGGTGGAAGAAGTTGCCGCTGGAAGGCTGTAAGTAAGCGCCCACCAACTGCGGGCGCTTTTGCGCAGGCGGTATTTAACATAAGACGCATCGCATCTAGTCGCGCAGGCGCGATGCAATGTCGTCCATCAGCATGCTGGTGATCTGGCGAAACTCTTCACCAGCGTTGCCCCAAATCTCAATTTCATCCGTGAATTGGAATTCGTTGCGCTGCACCTTGTAGCCGTGCCGACGCTCCAGCTCCAGCTCGTACTCGCTCGCGCCGTCGCGCACCAGCTGCCAGCGCCTGGCCGCTTCTTCCGGGGCCACGTCGATGTAGATGCGGTGCGTCTGTCCAACCGAGTAGATGATGGCCGTGTGTGTTGAGGTTTTCATTGCGGCGCGGCGAAAAGGGCGATTATAAGTGTCCCCCAAAGGGGGAAGGGCCAGTCCCCCTGGGCGGCTTCGCCGCGGCGTCCCGCCCGCGCCTATGGCGCTCCTTGGCATGAAGGCTGCGCCTCCCTGACCCTCCGGGCTGCGCCCCCTGTGCCGCCTTCGCGGCACGGGCCCCTGCTGCCTGTCAACTGGCGACAAGTCAATTTCTGGCGGGTATTTGGGAAATTTTCAAAATCAAGGCAAGCGAAGCGCGTCAGGCCGAAGGCAGACTCCTGTGGGCAAGTGTGGTGGGAGGTGTGGGCATGTGGGCAAGGCTTGCCTTGTCCATATGTCCATGCCGACCCCCGCTTGTCCACGGGCAGATACTGGCGCAATCGGGTGGGAGGCCCAATGCTGTGGGCAAGGCTTGCCTTGTCCATGACATTGGGCCGACCCCCTCGAAATGCCAGGCGCCACAACGGAGGTTGTTGAGATCATAGATAGGGCGAATTTTTTTGTCCTTGAAAATCAACAACTTGGAGCGGCGGGTCGGGTCACCAGCTGTGACCCGAGGTGGGGTCATCCAGTCAGAACCACGGCGGGTCATCCAGAGTGACCCGGGGTAGGGTCATCCAGAGTGACCTTACCTTGCAAGTCTGTTCGGTTATCGAGCAGAGGCTACACCTTGCAAAACAAGAGTGCTAATATTTGCGCCATGCCAGCAGACATATCAAAAATCGGATCAGCGCCGCTTGTTACGAACAAGCGGCAGACTTGGGTGCAGACTGAGCGATCCTCTCATGAGGCGTGGGCAGACTTGGTGCGCAGCAAACCCCGCGCTGCGGCACTGCTGCATACCATTGTGGCAAACATGAACGAACACTCGGCCCTCGTCGCGAGTCGCCCCGTTCTTGCGCGCATGGAGAAGGTCAGTGAGGCGACCATCAAGAGGGCCGTGGCTGACCTGAAGGCAGGAAACTGGATTGAGGTTGTGCAGGTGGGCGGCAAAGGGGGCGTGAACGCATACGTTGTGAACTCCCGGGTGGCCTGGGCGAACCGTCGCGACCAGTTGCCGACCGCAATGTTCACCGCAACCGTGATTGCGGACGCCAGCGAGCAAGACAAGATCGAGACAACTCCGCTTCGCGCCCTGCCCGCCCTGTACCCAGGAGAGGCGCAATTGCCCCATGAGCCAGAAGAGGCGCATCAGCAGCCAGAGCTTGACGGAGTTGAACCCCCTCCCCTGCCAGAACTTCGGCTGGGCGAAAAGCTGGACACCAAGACTGGTGAAATCACGCAGGATCGCCTTGCGCTGATAAGCCAGCTCCGAAAAATCACCTGAGATATACCGTATAGCCTAGATAGCCTATCTAGGATATACGGTCAAGATATACCGCGCTCCTTGAGCATCTTTTCCAATGTCTGCTCAAGCGACTTCCTCACAATGGAGGTTTGCGATTCTCCGTAGGTTGTCTCCCCAAGGAACTTGAGCTTCGCCAAAAGCGCAACTGGCAGCTTGAAGTTCGTCTGCTGGGTCAGGGTTGAATTTGCCAGCTCGTCCCAAGGCATAGGCGCCCTGCCCTTCCCTGCCGACTTCGCCTTTGGAGCCTGCGCTGGTTCAACTTCAGCTGGAGCTGGAGGGGCGACATGGTTCGCAGATTCCGCAAGTACGTGCGCGGCGGCCCGGGACGGCACCTCGGTGATTTCGGCAACCTTCTCCAGATCGCTCAAGATGGTCTCTGCCGTGCGCGCGGGTGGGCGCGCCGACATGACAGGCTTACCTTGCTGCAACTGGCTTCCATTCTTCATTGAAAATCTCCCGATAAAGGTTCTGCATTTCTGCCATCGCCTTTGAGTCTGCATCGCTACCGGATAGCTCAACGACGCCCAGGCCAGCCTTGTTTGCGCGCACGTAGGCAATTCGGTCGCAGATTGCGGCCTGCATCAGTGGGAAGGTTTCGGCAAACTCTTGCAGGGACTGCCTGGTCTCCGTGGTTTCGCGCACCTGCGGGTTGTTGTGAACCATGGAGAGCATCGAGTAGGCATTGATGGTGCGCTCCATCTTCTCCTGCATTTCTTTGACGATGCTCTCCATCCTGGAGACAGACCACAGATCAAACTGAGCTGGCTTCATCGGTACGATCAGCATGTCGCAAATTGCCACCGTCTGACGCATTTCGATGGAGTCAGCCCCGGCGCAATCGACAATCACAATCTCATATTTCTCGCGCAGCTTGGTGAGGTCGTAGCCGACCTTGCCTGTTTTGGTTACGCAAGTGATTGATGGCTGAGTGCCTGATTCGTGTCTTGTGGTTGCCCAAAAGCTGGCATCAGGCTTGTTGTAGTCGGTGTCAACGAGAAGTGTCTCCTTGCCGGTCAGCGCGCACATTGCGGCGATGTTGACGGCTGCGGTGGTCTTCCCCACCCCGCCCTTCCCTGTGGCGAAAGCATAAATGCGGCCCTGTGTGGTCACTTGAGGCTCCTGAAGTTGTATATCCAGTATAGGCCAGATAGGAAAAATACCCTATATAGCCTAGCTATTAAAGATATGCTGTCTATAACGTACAGCCTATCTAGTATAGCTATGCCGTACAGCCTAGATAGGATGTATATGGTGGCTATAACGTATAGGCTATCTTTACTAGCTAGTAAAGATATACCGTATATCCTAGATATACTAGCTAGTGAAGCTATGCCGTATATGTTAGGTAGCCTAGATATACTAGCTAGGCTAGATATATCCTAAAAATCCATTTCCAGTTCAAGCCATCGCCGCGAACTTCTTCAGGCGCTCGGGAGAGCTGGAGAAGTAGGCTTGGGTCGTCACGATGCTGGAGTGCCCCAGCAGCTCCTTGACTGCGTAAATGTCGGCGCCGTTCTCGATCAGCCTGGTTGCGAACGACCGGCGACCAGAGTGGGAAGAGGCGCGAATGTTGGCACGCCGGTAGCAGATGGCCACCAGGCGCTGCATGCTGTTGGCAGAGAAGTGCCCGCCGCGCTGGGATTGAAAGAGCGGGGCGTCCATGTGCCGCAGGCTCCGCGTCCGTAAGTACGTAAGTAAGGACGCACGGGCTTCCTCATTGACCATGAACACCTCCCGGAAGCGCTCGCCTTTGGTCATCACCGCCAGAAGACGGACAACCTCCTTGAGCTGGCCAGAGTGAGGGTCGAACACATCACCGACGCGCAGGGCCGCCAGCTCCTTCGCCCGCAGGCCCAGGAAGTGCGACAGCATCAAGATGGCGCGGTCACGCGCGGCGTACCTGTAACGCTCCTGTGCCTTGAGCGTCTTTTCCAGGTCGCTTCGGGGGACGTAGGGTGCCTTTCCAGACTTCATGAGGGAATGATAGAGGTCCAACCATCCTCGCAGAATATCTTTTGTCCTATAAGAATCATTTTCGGACATAAAAACCGTTCGGGCACAAAAAAGCCACCTAGAAGGTGGCTGCCTTGGGGACTCTGAAAATATCAGACGCCGGGTGCGCTCTCACTTCCTTCGCCTCCGCCTTCTTTCTTCGGCTTCATGATGTTCTTCATATGAGCGCGATGACGCTGCCACTCCATGTCGCAAACCTCAATCAGTGCGCGCTCAATGACGGCGCGTTGCTCAGGGTATGCGTCAAGATCAATGTCCAGGCCGTGCGAAACCGCCCGCTGCATCAGCACCAGCTTCATTTCGTTGTCCGAAATAAGCGGACGCCCCAATGCTTGCTCGATGATCTCCGCATGATTGGTGCCATTCTCGCGGTCAGTCACGCGCAGAAGGTAAGTCGTATCAATGCCAAGGGGCCTGCCCACGGCGACCACCTTGTTTGCAGGAAGGCGCATCGCTCCGGTCTTCAGCATTGACAGGATGTTTGGTGTCTTGTAGCCCATTTCACCAGCAAGTTCGGCAGTGCTCTTTGTACTCCTTGCCATCGCCGCACTGATGATTTCGTAGACAGGAACGTTCAGACTGTTTTCCGAGTATTGGTCGATTGGCTTCTTTGGACTTTTTGGTGCAGTCACGTCATCACTCCTATAAATAAAAAGCGCCGTCAGCGTTTGGTGCCTTTGGTCGCGCACACATTATAAGAAAGCACTTACTTAAAGTGTTGATAAATGTTGGAAAAGTGTGTTAATTCCACGCCAACATCCTTGCGCTTCTTTTGGATCGTGTGTTGTAAGCTGATTGTTGAGCGATCCACTTGGGGAATTTCCCTATAATGCACAGTCACTACTTACTTATTTCACAGCCAGGAGATAGCGTTGAGCCAAGCGAAGTTACAAGTCAGCGGAAAGTTCATTAGCCAGGAAGATGCTTGCGAGTTGCTGATGACGATGAAGGCGTCTGACTACCAGCAAGAGTCAGGAATGTCGGTGCGAAGACTGACTAACCCACAGACCGGCGAAAGCCTGCTTTTGGTTGAAGGGTGCAACGGCCAGTACCTCACAGTCTCCTGATCAGGAAGTTTCAGCAGTGCGCGCCCAGCCGAACCCCGGGCGCGACACTTGATTTTGTTCAAACAACCGGGGTCGCTTTTATGACAACACGCGATATTTCAGTAGTCCGCGCAGCCATCAAGAAGGTGGTCAAGCTGCTGACGAACAACACCTCCATCAAGGTCACCCAGCGCGGCGCGAAGGCTTTTGTCTCCTACAACGCCCGCACCGGCTCTGTTGAGCTGGTCAATATTCCTGAACTTCCAGACAACGCCAGCGAACTGACAATCGCCGCAGCACAGGGCTTTCTTGACCACGAAGTTGGCCATGTTCTGTTCACGGATCAGAAGACAGTCGTCAAGGCGGCAAAAGAAAACAAGCGCGTGAAGAACATCCACAACCTGCTGGAGGACGTGTACGTTGAAAACAAGATGATCGAACGGTTCCGGGGGTCGGTGGGCAACCTGGAAGCTGTGCGCAAGTTCCACATTGAGAAGATCGCTCTGCCGGAGATCACCAGCGCAATGAGTGCTGGCGACATTGAGAAGGCCAGCTCTTACGCAGCTGCATTGAAGTTCCGCGCATGGGGCGGCCAGACCGCTGCGATTGACTTCTTCGCCAAGCACCCTGAAATCGACGCCCTGACCAAGCCTCTGGAAGAGCGTCTTGGTGCCGAGCTGATTGCAAAAGTCCCCAAGCTCAAAAGCAGCGAAGACGCCTTTGCACTCGCAAAGAAGATGGAGGGGAAGTCAGCGCCAGCACCGAAGGAAGAGCCTCCCTCATCCAAAGGCCCCAGCGCAGGGAAACCGACCCCCAAAGGCGCTCCACCAGAAGAAGACACTGTTCCTGCTGACGAGGAAGATTGCGAACCTCCGGTAGATGAAGGCACCATACGCGCCGAAACTGACGATAGCGGCAAGGAACGCGAAGAGGAAAGCAAGTCAGAAGAGGCCGGCAAGGACGGCGGCGAAGACGGTGAAGGCGCGGCCTCCAAGGACGGATCAGACGAAGACTCGGACGAAGACTCGGACGAAGACTCAGGCGAAGAGTCCACAAAACCGGGTGGGGACGCAGACCCTGACCTGGAAGCAGGTGATCCAGAGCTTGAGGGCGATGACGACGAATCGCCGGTCGATGGAGAAGAGGGCACCGAAGCCGACGAAGACGTTGGTGGCGATGATCCTTTCGACGACATGCCTGACGATACCGAGGCGTCAGGTGAAGATGGAGCTGGCGCTTCTGACGACACTGGCGAGAAGTCAGAAACCACAGGCACGCACATCGACGACAGCTCGGAAGACGCTGACGGCGATGACGGCAGCGATGATGACCTCGGCCGTACTTTTGAGGAGTCGCGGGACTTCGACGACGAGGCTGCCCGGGCGCTGACTTCCGTTGTCGCCAAGGAAATGCGCGATTCCGAATACAGGGTGTTCTCTACTGAGTGGGACAAGATTGTGCCTGCCCCTCTTGCGATTGATGACAAGTCCATCACCAAGATGGTGGACAAGACGCAGCACATGATTTCAGGCATCCAGAAGCAGCTTGAGCGCGCAATGGCGGCGAAGGACCGCAAGACCTGGAACCCCGGTCTGCGCCGCGGTCGGGTGGCGCCTGGGGCGCTGTTCAAGACAGCCGTGGGCGACGACCGCGTGTTTCGCCAGCGCTATGAAACCCGCGCCAAGAACACTGCAGTTTCCCTGTTGGTGGACTGCTCCGGTTCTATGAGCTGGAGCGGCCGCATCGCAATTGCAGGCACTGCAGCTTACGCCCTGTCATCCACGCTGGAGCGCTTGCGCATTCGCCACGAAGTGATCGGCTTCACCACCAAGAAAAGCAGCGCCATGACGAGCGCGATGAATGCGGAGGGGTTGGGAATCTCGTACAACCGCAGCCAGGCACTCTACATGCCGGTCTTCAAGAGCTTTGACGAGCGCCTGGACGTTGAGGCGCGCTCCCGCATTGCCCACCTGACGGAACACCCAGGCTGGCTCAACGAGAACGTTGACGGCGAGTGTGTTCAGATCGCCGGTCATCGTCTGCGCACCCAGCGCGCGGAGCGCCACATTCTGATCGTGCTGTCTGACGGCATGCCTGCATGCCCCGGTGGCGGCGGCGCATTGAACCCGCACCTGAAGAAGACCGTCAAGGACTTGGAAGAGAAGGGTGTCGAAGTGGTGGGTATCGGCATTGAGACAGATGCCGTCAAGAGCTTCTACAGCCGCCACATTGTTCTGCGAGACCTGGAAGAGCTGCCAACCACCGTCGTTGGACAACTCACAAAGCTCCTGCTGGCACCATAAAATAAGTCACCACTTACTGTTATCATCCAGGGTTCGCGGTGCATCATACATACATCGCAACCCCACCCACTTTTTACGGGAGCTTTTATGTCCGCATCCATCGCTACTCCAGAAACCACAACAGCCCATTCCGCAGCGGGCATTCCCTGCCGCATCTGCGGAGCTATGGTGCACACCATCGCCGTGCACCTCAAGAAGGATCACGCTCACGACGATTCCCCCATGACCCTGGCAGAGTACCAGGCGAAATTTCCCGACGCTCCAATCTACAGCCCGATCTTTGCGGCGAAGATGGAAGAAAGCCGCCGCGCTAAGCTGGCGGAGGAAGAGCGCGCCGCAAAGAACGCTTCTTCCGAAGCTATTTTGTCAGTCAGTGCTGACAGTTCCACCCGCATGGATTTTGAAATGTCTACGCGGCCGTTTCATGAAGTTTTCAGCCTGGGCCGCGTCAAGGAGGCGTTGAACGGTCGCGGCGAGCCCATCCCGGTCAAGGTGATGGAGGCGCCAGCCTCCTTCCGCAACATGGTGCCCGACGTGGATTTGAACTACGTATTCAACCTGGACATTCTTAAGACCCTGATGCTGGGTCTGGAGATGAACATTCCGGTGTATCTGTGGGGCCACGCCGGGGTGGGCAAGACGACGATCTTTGAGCAGATCGCCGCTCGCACTGGCCGCCCAACGCTGCGTGTGCAACACACCGCGAACATGGAAGAAGAGCATGTGATCGGTGGGTGGCGCCTGCGTGACGGCCGCACCATCTTTGAGTTGGGGCCTCTCGCAATGGCGATGAAGAACGGTTGGCTCTACATCGCTGACGAGTACGACTTCGGACGCCCGGAAGTGACCTCGCTGTACCAGCCTGTGCTTGAGGGCAAGCCACTGATCATCAAGGAGGCTGACGAGGCGAACCGGGTGATCCGCCCGCACCCCAACTTCCGCATGGTCGCTACAGGCAACACCAACGGACAGGGCGACGACACCGGCCTCTACAACGGTACCACCATGCAGAACGCCGCGAACTACGAGCGTTTTGGCGTGGTCGAGAAGATGCCCTACATGGACCCCAAGCTGGAAGCGACGCTGGTGTCCCAGCAGGCAAAGATTCCCCTGGAAGATGCGAAGAAGCTGGTGGACTTTGCTAAGCGTGTTCGTGACGAGTTCGATTCGTCCAAGTTGAGCAACCCAATCTCGCCACGCTCCCTGATCTACGCGGGCCGCATCGGCATGGCACGGGGTAGCTACCTCATCGGGCTGGAGAAGGCGTACCTGAACCGCCTGACCCCCATCGACCAGGAAGCTGCGGGTCAGCTGGCAAGCCGCGTGTTCGGGAAGTAATTCAAATGAGCGCCGCAATTCAAATCTCAGCGGCTGCTTGTGCAGCCAGCAAGTTCACTCCACGCGAAGAAAACGACAAGTTCGCCAATGACGCATCGTATGAGTCAGTGCGCCGCCTGCTGGCGAAGCTGGCGGGCAAGTGCTTCGCCCGAGTGCAGGCCATGGGCGGTCTCGGTATGACCCTGGACGATGTGATGCAGGAGATGAACCTCTCCTACCTTCAGGCGCGGGACAACTGGAAGCCAGACCAAGGCACCAAATTCTCCAGCTACTTGGTCAACTGCTGCTACTGGAACTTCAATGGGCGAATCAGTCGCCGGGAAAAGGAGCGGCGGCTGATGGGCATGGTCAACATGACCGATATGCGCCCCGCAGGTTCCGCACACTCGGATGACGACGAGCAAGACCTGATGGAAGTCTATGGCGACGACTGCACGGAAATCTCTGTCACGCTGCTGGTGCCAGGTATGAACAACCAGATGGAGCTGATCGAAGGTAGCGCAAACGTCGAAGAGGCGCAGGCGCACATGGGCGTCAACCCTGAGCTTCTTTTGGAGCAGCGCCAGGTCGCAAAGCAGAACCTCCTGGAAATTCCACACCTGACCAAGGAAGCCCGCGCGTTCGCCATAAAGCTGCTGTCTGCCGCGAACAAGGGTGAAGACCTGCCGACGATTCGCGCCTTTGCCGCAGAGCGCGGGCTTGGCCCGACCAGCGTTCGCCGCCTGCGCGTCGAGCTGTCTGCAAAGTTTGGAGTCAAGTGCTGAGCAATCCCGCCTGTTTCGGTTCGCCCGTAGCGGTCAGCCACGTTTGCCCTACCTGCAGAGCCTGCAGCAGCAACATGGCGTGTACCCGCTCGGCAGAGCGGGCGCTTGAAAGCATGCCCGAATCGCCCCTGCTCAAGAGCGAGCGCCTGCGCATTGCAGTGGTCAGGCAAGCCCTTGCAAGCGTTCCTCTGGGAGCTGTTAAGGGCGAGGGTGCACCCCGCGCGAAACCCACCAGGCTGACCCTTTCTGCGCAGCAAGAGGAATTCATCGCGTCCCTGCCGCAGCAAGTCGCCTCGATGGTGCGAAAGCTCCAGACGCGCGGCTGGTTTGAGTTCGCCCGCAGCGAAATGCTGGCGGGCAGGAACCCCGGGCGCAACGACTGGCAAAAGATTCTCTGCGCCAAGCTGATTGCAGGCGGCGTGTCTCGCAAAGACCTGGCACTTGCCTACGAGTCCCAACTGCGCATGACCCCCGGGAGCGCCAAGGTGCGCGTTTCCAAGGGCGTATCCGTATTCACCGCAGGCGGCCTGCTGGTTGAGCTCAACAGCTGCCTGTACCTGCGCCAAAACTGATCCAACCCATGAGAGAGACCATCAAAGCATGAACACAAACACCAATGAGAAGACCATGAAGGAACTCGCGATTCTTGCCCCCGTTCCTGTGACCAACTACGAAACCTCGGACGGCAAGATTCACAAAACCGAGATTGACGCCATCGCCCACGAGACCTTTCTCGCCGTGAAGGACGACCTCAACCTACGGCTTGGCGGGCGGTACAGCTCACCGTCGCCAGATAAGGTGGTGTATGAGGTGGTCACTGCGCTGGCGAAAAAGTACCACTTCACGCCACGGAGTCTCGCATGAACCCACTGCAGGTGGCTCTTTCCGTTCGGTCTGACTTCAGCCTGGGCGAAAGCAGCTTTCAAATAGGCAAGATCATCGACAAGGCGAAAGAGTGCGGTTACACGCACATTGCCGTTGCCGACCTGATGACGGTTTCTGGCATCCCCACCTTCACAGAGAAGGCGAAAAAAGCCGGAATCACACCCATTGCAGGCGTGACACTGCACCTTGTGGATAAACCCACAGACAAGCTCAAGGACAAGGAGAACAACGCCTATCGCCTGAAGGTCTACCCCAAGGGCAACGGGGGCATGCAGGCCATTTTCGCGGCGCTGACAAAATCTCTGGACGCTGACCACTTCTACTACAACGCGCGCCTGGGCATCGAAGACGTGCTGGAAATGGACGATGTGGTTGTCACCAGTGGCGACGTTCGCTCTCTTTGGCACCACCCCAACGCGGAAGGTATCAGCGCCAAGCTGATGGATCGCTTCGGGCCGGACTACATGGTCGAGTTCGTGGCGATCGACACGCCTCTGTTTGATCGGATCAACCAGCGGGCATTCGACTGGATGCTGAGCGTGGAAGAACTCTCGGGTTCGCGCCCCGCAAGCATCGTCAGTCGGCCTGCGTTCTATGCCACGCCTGAAGATGCGGACTCCACCGACGTTCTGCGCGGCATCACCAGCAACACCCCCGTGGATTCCCCATGGTTGGCAAAGCCCTACGTGCGCGACCTGTGCTTGCTGCCGCCCAACGAAATGGTGACCCACTTCCGGGCCATGCCCGCGCGCATTCCCGGTATTCCCGTGATGGAGTCCATCAAGAATGTGAACGGGATGATCGGCCGCTGCGGGTACAGCTTCACCAAGATGGCACCCTCGATGCCAAAGATGGCAGAAAACGAGTTCCTCGCGCTGGTAGAAGCATGCAAGCGCGGCTGGGCCACCCGGTTCGGGCGTGATGTATGGGGCCACCGCCCCGACAGCGCCGAGCTGGCTACCACCTACAAGGAGCGCCTCGCATTTGAGCTGGGCGTCCTGAAGAAGATGGGCTTCTCTGGCTACTTTCTGCTGGTGCAGGACATTGTGCAGTGGTCGAAGGAGAACGGCATTCTGGTGGGGCCAGGCCGGGGTTCGGTGGGCGGTTCGCTGATCGCCTACCTGATGGGCATCACGGACGTTGACCCGATCCGGTTTGACCTCCTGTTTGAGCGCTTCATCAACCCCGACCGGGTTGACTTGCCTGACGCCGACTTGGACTTCATGAGCGGTCGCCGTCACGAAGTGGTGGACTACATCATCAACAAGTACGGGCGCGAGAACGTGGCTGGCATCGTGAACTTCTCGACGCTGGGCCCGGCATCTGCCCTGCGTGACACCGCGCGGCTGCATGGGCTGCAGCCGTGGGAGTACGACTGCTCCAAGCAGATGGAAAAGGAGCACGGGGTTTCCCTCTCGCTGACCGAGTCTGCCGAGCGGGTGCCCGACATTGACAAGTTCCGCCTGGAGCGCCCCGCCATCTGGAACCATGCCCTGCGCCTGGAGGGCGCGAACCGTTCGCTGTCCCAGCACGCCGCTGGGGTGGTGGTGGCGGGCGAACCCGTGGTCAACCGGGCGGTGGTCTCCACGCGGGGCGGCGAATCTGCACTGCCGGTGGTGCAGTGGGACAAGAGCAAGGTTGAGGACTTCGGCCTGATCAAGATCGACGTTCTGGGCCTGAACACGCTCGACCTGATTGGCGAGTCCCTGAAATACATCAAGGAGCGCCACCACAAGACCATCGACATTCTGGCGCTGCCGCTCGATGACAAGCGGGTGCTGAACGCCTTCGGGAAGGGCGACACCACGGGCGTCTTCCAGTTCTCGGGCGGCGGGATGAAGAACCTGCTCAAGGAAATGGCCATGGGCGGTGACCTTACCTTCAATGACCTGGCTGCCGCGACTGCGCTGTTCCGCCCGGGGCCGCTCGATGCGGGCCTGTGTGAGCGCTATGTTCAAGTGAAGCAGGGCGCAAGCAAGCCGTACTACGAGCACCCTCGCCTTGAGCCGATTCTTAAAAAGACCTTTGGCGTGATGGTTTACCAGGAGCAGACGATGCACGTGGCAAAAGCTCTTTCTGGTTTTACCGCTGGCGAATCCGATCTTTTGCGCAAGGCCATTGGTAAGAAAGACTCAGCAAAGATGGCCGAGCTCGGGGGTCAATTCATCGAGGGCGCTGTCGCTGGCTACGCCTCGGTTGAACTTGATGATGGCTCTGTCGTCCAGGTTCACCTGCGCCGCAAGCTCAAGGTGAAGGAAAACGACGAGCGCTGGACCATCGAGCAGATTCATGCAAATGGATTTGAGATTGCGGAGGCACTGTGACCGTAGAGATTTGGGTGGCGCTAACCCGTTTTGACGGGCTGCTGGTTATCGCTGATCGCGCAACTGGAATGACCATCGCGCAGCTGGCGGAAAAGCATGGAGTTTCCAGGAACCAGATTCACAACATTGTGAGGAAGAAATGAAAGTAAAGAGCATTACGCCGCTGAACGACGGCATGGAAAAACGGGTTGCAGAAAAGTATTGGGAGGACCTGGCAGGGTTCGCCGCTTACTCTTTCAATGCCAGTCACTCTGTGGAATACACGCTGATCAGCTGGATCACCATGTGGCTCAAGGTCTACTACCCGGCCGAGTTCTATGCAGCCGCAATGACGGTGATCGAGAAGGAAGAGCAGCTGGCGGGCCTGGTCTCGGACGCACAGGGGCGCAAGCTGCAGGTGCTGCCGCCTGACCTCAACAAGTCCAGCGGACGCATCGAAATCGAAGGTGAGGACAAGCTGTACGCGCCATTTCAGGCGGTCAAGGGCATCAGCTCCAACGTCGCAGCGGCGATCGTGAAGCTGCGTGACCACGCGGGCGGCCGCTTCACGCTGGGCAGTGCCGGCAACATCATCCAGCTCGACCCGACAGTCCAGAAGTCTGTGCTGGGGCGCACGGTGGTGAACTCCAAGCACCGGGAAACGCTCGGCAAGGTGGGTGCCTTCTACTCCATCACCGGGGAGGGGCTTGCCCCCACCCACCCGAGCAGACTGAAGGATCGTCTTGAGCTGATGCCCGGGTTCACCGTGGACATGGTGAAGCCTGAGCGCGACCTGACCGTTGACGGCCTGGCCAAGATCAAGATCACCTCCCTGATCGAAGAATTCCGCCACTGCGAGGGGTGCAGCCTCAAGGGTGCACCCCACCCGCTGCCGCGCATGGGCGCCAAACCCAAGTTCATGGTGGTGTTCGACTCGCCCAGCTGGAAGGAAGAGCGGGCCGGGAAGATGCTGGAGGGTGATGCCGCCGATGTGGTCAAGGCAGCGCTCAAGGGCGTAGGCATTTCCCCTTCGGAGGGCTACTACACCAGCTTGGTCAAGTCGTCCAAGCCAAAGGAGCAAAAGCAGCTGTCCAACGAACAGATCAACGGGTGCTCAAAGTTCCTGCAGCAGGAAATCGAAATCCTGAAACCTCCCGTGATCATTGCAATGGGTAGCAATGCGGTTCGATGGTTCTCTCCAGGCATCAAGGGCACACCCTCTGACCTGGCGGGGAAGGTCATCTACAGAGCCGACATTGACGCCAGCGTGATCATGGGAATCAACCCCGGCTCGCTCTACCACGATCCTTCAAAGATCAAGCTGATCGAGGCGGCATTTGAAAAGCTCGGTCAGCTACTGGCCTAAATCACCACAACCATAGGAAAACCATGTCAGACGACGCACTTCTCCAAAACTACATCGACCCATCCCAACTGCGCCAGGACTTGCAGTTTGATCTGACGGACTTGGATGAGTCCATGTCAAGACACGCGGGCCTGTTTCTGCACTATTCCCAAGCCGCTGTGAACGCCCGCGCGCAGCACGACCGCTTTGTGGCAGCTTTCGAGATTCTGGAGAGCCAGCTCGACAACTCCTATCGGACGACCCTCAAGGGTGAGAACCCCAAGACGACCGAGCCGCAAATCCGCGCCGCAATTGTGGAAGACCCGCGCTGGAAGGCAGCGCAGGGCCGGGTGATCAAGGCCAAGACGATCTGGAAGCTCGCAGAGGCGGCAGAGCGCGCCTTTGAACACCGCAAGGACATGCTGCTGCAGATCGCCCGTGGCAACCAGCGCGAAAGCGAGGGCCAGCTGCGTGTCATGAAGAACCAGGCTGCAGTCAATCAGCGTGAACGCTTTCTGAATGCGGCTTCGGCAGCCGCGTCAAGTTCTGCTGCTTGAAATGTTCCGTAAGTCAATGCTGACTTATTAACTATAATGAGGGGGTGGTAAGCGAAAGGTCTCAAGCCTCTAGCGAACCCTCCAACCACACAACTTCTCCACTACGAAAGAAAACCATGTCTGCACTTCTCGCACTCCTGAAAGCAAAGCAACAAGCCATCTCTGCGAACCGCAAGGGCCGCACCGAAAAGCTCCCCGAAGGCAACTCTCGCTGGCGCATTCTGGGCAGCTGGCGCGGCGCCGACCAGCCCTTCTGGCACGACTTCGGCCAGCACTTTGTGAAAGACACAGCGGGCGCCACCAAGGCGATCTACGTCTGTACTGAAAAAACCTTTGGCCGCCCCTGCGCAGTGTGTGAAGCAATCCAGCACGGCATCAACGGAGCCACCGACGACCTGACCATGAAGGCCATGACCGACGCGAAGAGCGCCGGTCGCGTGCTGGTCAACGCTCTGCGCCTGGATGGCCCAGAACCCAACAAGGTTGTGATCCTGGAACTGCCTCCAACCGCTTTTGAGCAGATCGTGGCGATCAGCGCCGAGTGGGAAGAAGCTGGCGAAACCGTGCTGGGCGCAAGCGGCAAGGACTTCGTGATTGGTCGCTCGGGCACTGGCAAGCAGACCAAGTACACCGTGCAGGTGGGCGCCAAGGCTATGGCTGTCCCCGCGAACGTCGCTGACAAGGTGCACAACCTGGACGAGTACGTCGCCCAGGAAAGCGCAGAAAACCAACAGCGCGCCATCGCTTCGGTGCGCGCCGTTGCGGGTCTTCTGCCACCTCCCGGTTCGACAGGTGGCCTGCCCCTGGCCGCTTCGGGCGCAGCGACTCTGGTGGAAGACGAGTACGCAACTGCCCCGGCTCCCCGCCGCGCTGCCGCTCCCGCTGCAGAGCCTGCGTTTGAAGATGTGCCTGATGTGTACGCGACAGCACCTTCGCCAGCGCCCCGCGCGGCCGCCCCAGCTCCAGCAGCTGCAGTCGCGTCCGCAGCTGCCGCAGCGGACACCCCTGGCGACGACGAGCTGGAAAACCTGCTCGCAAGCCTGGGCTAAGCCCTCAAGGTGAACAAACGGGCGGCACTCACGGGCCGCCCGTTTTCATTGGAGAACCAAATGGCAGCAAAACACATTCTGCTGGTCGATGGAAATTCGATTGCCCATGCAAACAACAACGCCAGTCGCCTGACCGTGGGTGACTTTGAAGTGCAGGCGATCTTCGGCTTCCTGAAGTCGATGCGGCACCTTCTGCAAAAAACCCCTGGCGAAAAAGAGCTGGTGGTCTTGTGGGACGGCAAGGCGCAGTGGCGCATCGACCTGTACCCGGAATACAAGGGCAATCGCGCCCCGCTGGATGAAGAGGGTGAAGAAAAGCGCCGCGCATTCCGCCGTCAAACGCCGTTCATTGAGAAGGCACTGGCGATGCTGGGCGTCAAGCAGGTGCGCTCTCCACTCCTTGAGGCAGATGACCTTGCTGGCTTTTACGCACGCATGTTCACGCAGCGTGGCATGCAGGTGACGATGGTTTCTGGCGACCGGGACTGGATCAGCCTCGTTGACGAGAACGTGAGCTGGTTCGATCCGATCCGTGATCGCTGGGTGACCACGGAGAACTTCCTGGAGTTCACGGGCTACTTCACCGCCGATGCCTTCGTGCAGGGCAAGGCGCTGCAGGGTGACAACTCCGACAACGTGGACGGCATTGCTGGCCTGGGGGAGAAGACGGCGCAGCTGTTTCTCGCGCAATGGAAGGATGTGCGCGAGTTCTTCCGTCAAGTTGACGAGGGCACCTACACGCCCAAGAAACGCGCCTCCAAGACCGCGACAAGCCTGCACCCCGAGCAGATTCTGGCAAGCCCTGAAGGGCGGGCCATCTTTGAACGCAACGTGAAGCTGATGGACTTGCGCCTGTCGCGCACCCCAGCGCCAGGCGAGGTGATTGTCACCCCCGGGTGCAAGAACCCTGACGGCTTCATTCGCCTGTGCGAGCGCCTTGCGTTCATGTCCATCTTGCGCGAACGCCACGCATTCCTGCGTGAGTTCGGCATCGAATTTACGCCAGAAGTGGCGTAAGTAAGCGCTGACTTAATCAGCAAACCCGGGCCAGCTTGCTGAGCCCATCAACCACCAACAGAGAAAGAACCAAATGGCAAAAGAATTTGACGCAGACAAGGCAGCCGCCGCCCTCATGGCAGCTATCGGTGACAACAGCCCTGACGTTGAGCCGAAGCTGTGGCTGGACATGGGCTATGCGCCCCTGAACAAGATCATCAGCGGCGACCCATCGCGCGGCTTCCCAGCGGGCCGCATGGGTGAAATCGCAGGCCCGTCAGCGTCGGGCAAGACATTGCTGGCAACCCTGGCAATGATCGCCACCCAGCGCGCTGGCGGCATCGCGATTTTCATTGATTGGGAGCAGGCATTCAGTATCCCGCTGGCAGAAATGCTGGGTCTGAATACCAAGTTTCCGTACTTTGTCTACAAGCGCGTTGCCACTTGGGAAGAGGGTAACACCGTCGCGATGAAGACGGCCGAGGCCATTCGCAAGCAGAAGCTGATCGACCCGGATGCGCCGATCACGATGGTGTGTGACTCCATCGCCGCTTCGGTACCCAAGTCCATGATGTACGACGCCAAGGGCAACCGCCGCGAAATTGACGAGTACACCATGAACGACACCACGGCGCTGGCGCGGGTGACCTCGACGACGCTCAAGTCCATCAATCAGCTGGTGGGTGAGTTCAACGTGGCGGCGATCTACCTGAACCAGATCCGCACCAAGCCAGGTGTGGTGTACGGCGACCCACGCACAACCCCGGGCGGCGGCGCAATGGAGTTCTACGCTTCGTGGCGTTTGTTCACCGGCCGCAAGAAGATCATGGCCACCGTGGACGGCGAGAAGGAGTTCCAGGGTGCCCTGATCGGCCTGGAGACCGTTAAGAACAAACTCACGCGCCCCTTCCAGAACGTCGAGCTGCGCCTGATGTATGACAAGGACGGCCGCGCGGTGTTTGACTTCACAACGGGCTACCTGGAAGAGCTGATCGCTATGGGCAAGCTGGAAGAAAAAGCCGGCCGCGTCACATGGGAAGGCAAGACGTACTTCAAGTCAGTGCTGGCGAAAAAGATTGACGACGAAGGTCTCCAACCGGAACTTGTGAAGATGTACCTGTCCTGAAGATTCGGCTCCCTATATTGGAGGGTATGACAAAACAGATCGCTTTTTCATACCCCCGTAGGGGCCTAGAGGGCCAGTTCAACACCTTTCGCCTGGGTGCAAGTTGGGCAACCAAGGTCGCACCGGGCGACTTGGTGGAACTGGTCGATTCCCGCAGCAAAAAGCTGCTCAAGCTCGCCACCGTGGTTTCTGTCACCACGGGGCAGCTTGACCAAATGGCGAAGCTGCACGCGCACTCCGCCCATAACTGGAAGAACCACCCCGAGGCCGAGCGCCCCGGGCTTCTGGTCGCCAGCCTGACCAAGCGCTACCCTCCAGGTAGGGTGAGCGAAAGTAGCGTGGTCAGCGTGATTTACCTACAGGAGACCCCTAATGACCCATGAAGAGGCGGTAGCGCTCAAGTCATTCAAGAATTACTGCAACTGTGGCGGCCATGCCTGGCAAACCAATGGCCGCCTGCAGGCGCAGCCGCACATGGAATGGTGCCCGCAGCGCCAAGAATACGCACAATGGTGGAGTGCTCTGCATGGCTGAAACCAGAGTCAGCGAAGCCAAGCCCGAGGGTGGCATGCGTGTGCGCAAGGTGACGCGCAATCGCAAGAACTACGGCAAGATCGAACACCACCCCGGGCCAGAGCGGGTGACGATCTACTGGACAACCAGGCGCACCGACCAGTTCCACTTCAAGGAGAAGTCCTGGCTTGTCGAAGCCGACACGATCAGCGCCGTCAAGCTCTACGGAGTCACCCACGTAGCCATCCTGGTTGAAGACGGCACCAAGCTGATGACGCCCATCTCCACCTTCGGGCCAGAGGGTCTGGAGGCAGGGGCGCAGCGCAAGAAGTCGGCAGAGTATGTTGACCCGTGGGGTCACCGCGGCGCGATGTGCTGGTACGTGCCGGAAGGCATGTGGGAAAAGACAGAGCCAGAGGAAGAAGACCGCCGCGAAGCACTTCTGGCACAGATGCACCTCAAACGAAGCCGCATCAGCCGTAAGTCAGTCCTGACTAAACCGTGATAATAGAAGCATGAGCAAGAAACCCAACACCCCACCCCTGCGACCAGTGCCAGCTGACGGCAGGTGCACGCACTGTGGCAACAACTGCTTCACGCTGGCAGAAGACTCGACTACCTACACGCCAGGCTACTTCTTCCACAACGGCGAGGTGCACAGCGACGGCAGCGGCAGCACCACCCAGGAGAGTGCAGAGGATGAAGCCGTGCGCTTCTTCTGTGACCAGTGCGGGACACGGTACGCGGTGCCAAAGGAGCTGCTGAAATGAAGCGAGAGACCATCCGATTCATGCGGGGCTGGCCGGGCTTAGCAAAGCCCCGCGCGACCCACGGACTGCGCCGCCATGAGAAAGACGAAACGCCCGCGCTGCGTGATCTGGCAGACCAAATGAACCGCCTGCACTCCGAAATGGGCGGCCGGGACAGCCGCCCTGAGCGCAAGGCTCTGCTCAAGTGCATGCGCCTGATCGAGAAGTCCATCGAAGACGCGAGGGCTGGCAAATGATCATCGCCACAGCTGCTATGTGTCTCAGCCTTAATTTGTACCATGAGGCTCGCGGGGAGCCAGTCATGGGTCGGTACGCCGTGGCGCTGGTGACGATGAACCGCGCCAAGCAGGATCATGAAACCGTCTGCCGTGAAGTCTTCAAGCCCAGCCAGTTCAGCTGGACTTCCGGCGTCGTCAAAGTCCCGGGCGGCTGGTATATCCCCAGCCACATGCGCCCAAAAGAGGAAGACGCCTGGCGTGACGCAAAGATCATTGCCAAAACGACCCTGGCGGGGCGCATGCCTGACTTCACAAAGGGGGCCACGCACTACCATGCCACCTACGTGCGCCCGCGCTGGGCAGCCTCCATGATCAACGTCCGCACTATCGGGCTGCATCGCTTTTATGTAGTTCCAACATAAGTCAGAGCTTAGTTATCTATAATCAAAAGCCCACACCAAGGGCATTTTTAGGAGCCTTTATGAGCAACCCCTTTGGACTGATGGCTGACCTGCACCTGCATGCCTGGTCATCCTTCAGCAAGACCGAACCCTCCGGTCTCAATTCCCGCCTAGCTGGCCTGCTGCGCGAAATCTACCGCGCGGCGCAAGTTGTGCACGAAGCAGGCGGCGACCAGATCATCATGGCCGGTGACGTTTTTCACGTTCGCGGTTCGGTGGCACCGAGCGTTCTGAACGCAACGTGCGACACGCTTTACAAGTGCAACCTGGACTTCGGCACCAAGTTCCTGATCATCCCTGGCAACCACGATCTTGAAGGCAAGGACTCGACCCGTTTGGGTAGCGCCGTCACGGCGCTGGAGGGCACCTTCGTTGCTGTGCGCAACCAGACCTACATGGACGAAGATACCGGGGTTGTCATGGTGCCGTGGTTTGAAAGCATCCCCGCCCTGAAGGCAGAACTGGAGAAGTGGGCGCCCAAAGAAAAGGGCAGCTGGGACGCCATCATCCACGCACCCATCGACGGAGTCATCCCTGGCTTGCCTGCCCACGGGCTCGACCCCGAGTACCTGGCATCGCTGGGTTATCGCCGGGTGTTTGCTGGCCACTACCACAACCACAAGCGCTTTGAAGGTGGCATCTACAGCATCGGGGCGCTGGCGCACCACACCTGGAGCGACGTAAACACCCGTGCGGGCTTCCTGCTGGTCACCGAAAAGGAAGTCAGCTGGCGCAAGTCCCACCTGCCCGAGTTTGTGGACATGACCAAGCTCACCGAGTTTGAGCCTGAAGAGATTCCCGCCATCGTTGACAAGAACTACGTCCGCATGCGCGTCGAGGCGTCCAAGCTCAAGGACGTGGAAGACGCCCGGGCCGAGCTGATCGCTATGGGCGCTGCAGGCGTTCTGGTGCAAGCGGAGCCGAAGCCGCCCGCAGAAGCAGTGCGCGCTACTGGCCACACCATCAAGTCGGGCGCTTCTCTGGAGGTCTCCGTCACTGAGTTCATCAAGACCATGCCCTCTGTGGATGCCGCGCAGGTTGCAGCGGAGGCTCTGAACGTTCTCGGCGCGGTAGGGGACAAGTGATGCAGGCAACCAAGTTGGATATTTATACAGACGGCGGCTGTGTGCCCAACCCAGGCGCTGGCGGCTGGGGAGTTGCGATCTACCAAGACGGCGAAGAAGTCTGGAGCGAATCGGGCGGCGAAATTGAGACCACCAACAACCGCATGGAGCTGACAGCCATCATCAAGGCGTTGGAGCTGGCCCACGGTCGGCCATGTCTGATCTTCACGGACAGCATGCTCTGTGTGAACACGCTGAGCCAGTGGGCGAAGGGGTGGAAGGCGAAGGGTTGGCGAAAAGCAGACGGGGGCCAGGTGAAAAACCTCGACTTGGTGAAGCGCGCCTATGAGCTCTTCCAGAACTCGAAAGCGAAGATGGTTTGGGTCAAGGGGCACGCTGGAAACGTGGGCAACGAGCGCGCCGACGAGCTGGCCAGCGAAGGCCGAACCATGACCATCAATTCACGATTTAAGGCAGCAGCATGAAATTCACCCTTCTTGAAATCACAAACTTCCTGACCATTGGGCAGGCAACACTCCAGCTCGATGACCGCGGCCTGAATGTGATTCAGGGCGTCAACGATGACGACACCTCCACCAACAGCAACGGCGCTGGCAAGTCCAGCGTGGTTGATGCGCTGTGCTGGGCACTCTACGGTGCCACCGCCCGGGAGGTCAAAGGCGACGATGTGGTGAACGATACAGCGAAGAAAAACTGCCGCGTAGCTGTCATCATTGAGAACGGCGCCACCAAGTACCGTATCACCCGCCACCGCAAGCACAAAGAGTTCAAGAACGCGCTCCATGTGCACGTTATGAATCCCGATGGCAGCTCCACTGACTTGAGCAAGGGGACGGACGCCGAAACGCAGAAGGAAGTCGAGAAGATTCTCGGCTGTGCTCAGGACGTTTTCATGGCGGCGATCTACGCTGGCCAGGAAATGATGCCCGATCTGCCCAAAATGACAGACCGGGAACTCAAGCGCCTGATTGAAGAAAGCGCTGGACTGCAGCGCATTGAAATGGCATACGAGGAAGCCCGAAGTCGCCGCAACGCGCTGAATTCTTCCATCGAAGTGGCGAAAAACACCCTGGACACTATCAAGACTCGGATCGCCCGGGACGAGGGCGCCTTGTCCCTCAAGACGGCCGACCGCGACGAGTGGAGCGTTGGGCGCGAAGCCCGCGTTCGCGCCGCCCATGAGCAGCACGCCAATGCAACCGCCAAGCTGACAAGTGCCATCGAGGCATTGCTCAAGCAAAAAGAGGTTCATAAAGCCCACCTGGAAGAGCGCGCACAGCTTGATGCCAAGCTGTCAGAGCACTCGGCTATTGAAAGCGCTGCCCGCGCCCTTGAACGGGCTGCCACCGCAGCCGAGGTTGCTATCGACCGCGCAGCGCTTGCAAATGCCAAGTCAGTAGTGGAGACCATCGCTGCGCAGATTGAGAATGCAGCTGCAGAGCTGTCCAAGCCGTGCCCAGAGTGCGGCAAGCCACACACAGAAGACGAGCTGGCCGAGTACATCGCCCACCGCACCAAGCGCCTGGAAGACGCCCAGGCCAACCTTGCGCTGGTCAAGGCGAAAGTGCAGAAGCAGGCAATGGCAGCAGTCGCTGCGAAAAAGGCAGCTGAAGAAGCTCGCGCGGCTGTCCCGGACGTGAGTGTCATCACCGCGCGCCGCGCGGCATTAGATCGCACCATCGCCGCCTTTGAATTTGAAAAGGCAGCGCTTGAGCGTCTGAAGATGGATGTGACGGCTGCCGCATCGACGGTGGCAATGCGCGAGAGCGAAGTCAACCCGCTGGAGGCCGTTGTTGAGCAGCTGCAAAAGCAGATCGCCACCGACACCGCCGCCCTGGCAGCGCAGACCGAGCGCATGGGTGAAATGCTCAAGAAGGTGGAGGTGGCCGATGCGGTGGTGAAGGTCTTCGGGCCTGCAGGTGTCCGGGCGCACATTCTGGACACGGTGACGCCCTTCCTGAACGAGCGCACCGCCGATTACCTGTCCGCGCTGTCTGACGGCGGCATTCACGCCACTTGGTCAACCCTGACCAAGAGCGCAGCCGGGGACTTGAAAGAAAAATTCAGTATCGAGGTGACCAACGACAAGGGTGGCAAGTCCTTTCGCGCGCTTTCTGGCGGCGAAAAGCGCAAGGTGCGCCTTGCTACCGCGCTGGCACTGCAAGACTTGGTGGCGTCCCGGGCGACTCAACCGATTCACCTGTGGGTTGGCGACGAAATCGACGACGCGCTGGACCCCGCCGGTCTTGAGCGACTGATGACGATCCTGGAGCGCAAGGCGCGCGAGCGCGGCACCGTGGTGGTCATCAGCCACAACGACCTGTCCGATTGGGCAGACCAAGTAACGATTGTCCGCAAGCAAGGCGGCGTTTCAACTGTGGAGGGTTCACTGACATGCTGATCACAAGCGACGAACTGATTGAGCGGAAGATTCACCTCAAGACCTGGCTGCATGAGATGCAAGTCGGGGGCAAGGCGGCAAATGCGCCCAGCTTTCCGCTGTCCGGGCCGGTGACTCTGCCAACGCGAAAGCGCAATGCCCGCCCACGCCCGGGCGAGGCAGCAATGGTGACCTCAAGGCACCCTTACATGGGCGGCGAGAAGTTCAAGCTGACCGGCGTTAGTGCGGAAAAGAACCGGGACGACGCATTCCTGATCAACGTGGTAATGACCCCGGCGACCACAGACCTGGCCGCCCAAGGCATCAGCGGGATGACCCTGCCCCTGGAAGACGCCATGCGGCACTTCGATGGCATTACAGCCTTCGCGGAGGGGGCGCTGAAGTCTGCAGTGGGCATCACGCCAGGTATTGAGCACTCTGGCGCACCCAGGCGCAAGGTCATCACCAAGGCAGAAGTTGCTGAGTCTTGGGGAACTTGGTAATGCCGGCATGCAGCTTCAGGGAAGGCGACACCATCTGGTCGGTTGACCGTTGGCGTAAAGCATACGAGGGCCACTACGAAACCGTGAAGACGGTTGGCAGGCTCTACATCTACACAGAAAGCGGCCTGAAGATCAACCGCCTTACCCTGGAGGATGGCTTCGCTTTTGATTCCAACCGCATGTACTTCCCAAACAAAAAGGCCCATGACCTTTACATCATGGAGGAAAAAGAGTGGCGCGAGCTTAACAAACGCCTCGCGCTCACCCGGGGAACCCTCAGCCAGGCCGCGCAAATCAAGGCGGTCATGGGCTGGAGCGAACAAACAACCAAAGGAGAAAAGTGAGCAACATCATCAAACTGGCAGGCATTGACCCAAGCCTGCGCAATACGGGCTTGGCCCTGGGGCATTACGACCTCGACACCGGGGAATGGGGAGTTGAGCGCGTGGCGATCGTGCAGACCGAGCGCCTAGCGGGCAAGGTGGTGCGCCAAAACAGCGACGACTACCGCTGCGCCCGGGAGCTGATCACCGGCGTCAATAAGCAGCTGGCAGAGCACGGCACCACCTTCATCTTCGCGGAGCTGCCGACTGGGGCACAAAGCGCGCGAGCCATGTTCAGCTTCGGACTGACCACGGCGATCATGGCGGGCCTGACGCCGCCGTTGATCCAGGTGCAGCCAAGAGAGGTGCAGATCGCCGTTCTTGGAAAGGCTGGCAAGGACAAGGAGCGCATCATCGAGTGGGCCGTGGGTAAGTGGCCCAATGCAGGCTGGATGACCCGCAAGTTCAAGGGCGCCATTCAGCTCATTGCCGATAACGAACACCCCGCAGACGCATGCGCTGCCATTGCAGCAGGCGTAGAGACCGCACAGTTTGCCCAGGCGCTGGCACTTGCCAGTCGCATGAAGGCAGCATGAAAGGAGGGCGTTTTCGCCTTCTTATGGTAAGTCAGTGCTGACTAAAATAGAATCTCTCCCCCTTCATCGTAAACAAGAGAAAAAATGGAAATCATCAAACGCGACGGCTCGCGTGAAGCCTTTGACTTCAACAAGATTGAGCGCCTGAATAACTATGCCACCCGTGGTCTGAACGTGGACAAGACACTGCTCAAGAGCCAGATCAAGTTGCTGGTCTATGACGGCATGAGTACCCGCGAAATCTTCCAGGCGCAAATCTCGGCTGCTGCTGGCCTGATCAGCGTGGAACACCCCGACTTCACCTTCGTCGCTGCGCGCTACCTGCTGGCTGACACCCTCAAGCGCGTCACAGGCTCGTCCAACTACCCCAGCATCAGCTCCACGGTGGTGCGCGGTATCGAAGCTGGCCGCTACAACCCCGATCTTGGCTCTGGTGGCAAGTTTGACCACGCGGAGCTCGACGCCGCTATCAAGCCCGAGCGCGACTTCCAGTTCGACTATCTGGGCCTGCAGACAGTGGTGGATCGCTACCTGACCCGCGACACCAACGGCGCCTTGATTGAACTGCCGCAGCACTTCTTCATGCGGGTCGCCATGGGCCTATCGCTGAATGAAGACAACCCAACCGCCCGGGCCATCGAGTTCTACGATGTGCTGTCCAGCTTTGACGGCATGAGCTCCACGCCTACGCTGTTCAACTCAGCAACGCTGCACAGCCAGCTGTCCAGCTGTTACCTGAACACGGTGAACGACCAGATCAGCGCCGACGAAGGCGACGTGCACCGCTTCGCCTCTATCTACGGCACGATCGAAGAGAGCGCCCGGCTGTCCAAGTTTGCAGGCGGCATTGGTACCGACTGGACGCGCGTTCGCGGCTCCGGCAGCCACATCAAGTCCACCAACGGCCAGTCCTCGGGCGTGGTGCCTTACCTCAAGGTTTACAACGACACCGCTGTCGCCGTGAACCAAGGCGGCAAGCGCAAGGGCTCCTTTGCGCCCTACCTGGAGGTCTGGCATCCAGACTTCTGGGACTTCTGTGAGCTGAAGAAGGAGTTCGGTGACGATCGCCTGCGTGCTCACGACATTTTCCCTGCCGCCTGGATCAGTGACCTCTTCATGGAGCGCGTCCGCGAAAAGGGCATCTGGTCTGAATTCCAGCCCAACCTGTACCCCGAGCTGCATGAGCTGCATGGCAAAGAGTTCAAGCTCCGCTATGAGCAGCTGGAGCGCGAAGGCAAGGCGTTCAAGCAGCGTCCCGCCGTTGAAGTGTGGAAGCGCATTCTGACCAACCTGTTTGAAACAGGCCACCCTTGGGTGACGTTCAAGGACGAGTGCAACCGCCGCAGTCCTCAAGACCACGTCGGCGTCGTGCACAGCTCCAACCTGTGCACGGAAATCACGCTCAACACCAGCGACACCGAAACTGCCGTGTGCAACCTGGCATCGGTCAACCTGGCTCGTCACATCAAGGACGGCAAGATCGACACGCAAAAGCTCGCCAAGACGGTCAAGACCCTCATGCGCATGCTGGACAACGTGATTGACCTGAACTACTACCCATCGAGCCGGGCCAAGGCGTCGAACATGAAGCACCGCCCTGTGGGCCTGGGCATCATGGGCGAAACCGAAGCCAGTGTGGCGTGCGGTATCGCCTTCGATAGCGAAGAGGGGGTGCAGTTCTCCGACGAGGCGATGGAGCTGGTGAGCTACTACGCCATCGACGCCTCGATGGAGCTGGCCAGGGAGCGAGGCGCTTACCAGACATTCCCCGGCTCGAAGTGGAGTCGCGCCATTCTGCCGATTCACACCGCCCGCAGCAAGGAATCCCGCTTGGGTGAGTACGCTTGGGACAGCCTTGCGCAGCAGGTTGCAGTCTACGGCATGCGTAACAGCAACACGATGGCCATCGCCCCAACGGCAACGATCAGCACGATCACAGGCACCACGCCTTGTAACGAGCCGATCTTTGAAATCAGCCGCAGTGAAAAGAACATGAGTGGCGTGTTCCAGGTGGTTGACCCCTGCGTGCGCTACGGCCGCCCGGACCTGCTCAAGACCGCCTTTGAAATCGACCCCATTTGGGTGATCCGCAAGGGTGCGCGTCGCCAGAAGTGGCTCGACCAGTCCCAGAGCCTGAACATCTTTGTGAAGGCGGGTACCAAGGGCTCCCAGCTGGCTGAAATCTACATGACGGCGTGGGAGCAGGGTCTGAAGACAACCTACTACCTGCGCAGCCAGTCTAAGACCAAGGCTGCAGCGCCCGAAGTCAAGCAGGCAGTGGAGGCTCAAGGCGACCTGGACAAGGTGGTCATGGGCACCAACTTCTGCTCGATTGAATCGCCGGATTGTCAGTCCTGTCAATAACGATACCGGCGAAAGTTGACAATAAGTAAGCGCTAAATCAGCCTCTGAACCAGAAGGCCCTTCGGGGGCCTTCTTTTACCTGTGAAAGTGAAAACATGACGAGAAACACAACCGCAATCACCAACAACCGCCGCCTCGCCTTTGGTCCAAAAGACGAGCTGATGAACATGTCCAGAATTAAATATCCGTGGGCCATCGACGTGTACGACCGCCAAGAATCCAACACTTGGTTTCCCAAGTCTGTGCCGCTCAATGACGATCGCGTGGACTATCGCACCAAGCTGACGGACAGGGAGCGTTCCGCGTTTGACAAGGCACTTGCCTTTGTGAGCAACCTGGACGGCATCCAGTTCAACAACCTGATTCACAACATTGGACAACACATCACGGCGCCCGAAGTGAGCCTGGCTATCGCACGGCAGGCGTCGGAAGAGGGTGTGCACGTTCGCTCATACCAATTCATTGTGGAGGCAGTGGCTCTCGATCCCGAGTCCATCTACATGATGTTTGAGCGCGACGGCATGCTGGCCAAGAAAAACGAGTTCATCATGCGCGGCTCCCGGGTGCTGCGTGATGAAGCGACACCTGCCAATTTCGCCCGTGCAGTAGTCGCCAATGTGGCGCTGGAGGGCATCTACTTCTACTCGGCATTCCTGCTGTTCTACATCTTCGGCCGCAGCGGGCGTATGCTGGGCAGTGCCGACATGATCAAGTACATCAACCGGGACGAGGGTGAAACTCATCTGGACTTGTTCACCAGTATGCACCACGCCTATAAGGCGGAGAACCCTGAGCTGTATGACGCGCAGTTCACGGAAGACGCGGTGACGATCTTGCGCGAAGCCACGCTGCTGGAAATCGAATGGGCCATCTACAACATCGACGGCGGATTCCCAGGCGCAACAGCGCAGATGTTCACTGACTTCCTCAAAGGACTGGCGAACGCCCGCGCGCGCAAGCTGGAGCTGCCCGACCCATTTCCCGGCGCGCTGGACTACGACAAGGTGGTGCCTTGGTTCGATAGCTTCAGCAAGCCAAACAGTACGCGGGTTAACTTTTTCGAAGGCCGCGTAAGTGACTATTCGGTTGACGGATTGCCCTGGGACTAAGCCGTGAAAAAGGGAGCGAATCCAAAAACTCGCTCCCTATAATGTAAGTCAGAGCTTAGTTATCTGAACTTCAACCCATTAACCAACCCTCTTTGGAGAACCCATGTCCGACGTTAAACGCTTCACCGGCTTCATTGCTATCGACGGCAGCACCCACAACACCCTCAAGCAAGCCACCGAGCACAGCCGTGAAGTGAAGGTGAAGAAGGCGCTGGCCGAATCGTTCGGCAACCAGCTGGTGACGCCCTCTGATGTGCCTGAGCACGAGCTGAGCGAAGCCCATGTCCAAACCCTGGACGCTTACATCTTCGCCAACAGCGCAGCCATTCTGTCTGCTCTGAACCAGCAAGTGACCACCCGCAAGCCTCGCACGCCGAAAGTGAAGAAGGCCGCAAACGACGACACCACGGCAGCAGCTGCCTGACCCAATTTCTCAACCCCGACCACCGAAAGGAAACCAAAGCCATGTCCACAGTTGACGCTATCAAGAACGAAGTGACCACCTGGGCCAACGAAGAAGCGAAGCACGCCTCTGGCAACAAGTCAGCGGCCACCCGGGCGCGCAAGGCACTGTCCGAACTGATGAAGCTGGCCAAGCAACGCCGCGCCGAAATCCAGGCGGAAAAGGACGCCGCCGAAGGCACGAAGTAATTGGCCTTCTAGGCCGGGAGTGCCCGGCCGGAGCGAGTGAAAGCCTCGACAACTTCCTGGGTGAAATGCCCAGGGTCTTTGCCAAAGAACTTCACGTTACGAGTTCTTTGGCGAAGACGAGCCAGAGGAAAGTAAGTGCGAGTTGCCGCCTGGACAGCGGCTACGAGAACCGAGCGAAGTACCGAGGGTCAGGCTGTCCGACCAGTGCGTTGACGCGAGTACGCCAACCGGGTCAATGAGAACAGTACCGGACGCATTGGATGCCGCGGGGTCGAACCCGCCGTCTTCGCCACTTTCAACACCAGGAGAACCCATGAACAAAATCCCACTTGGCAGCCGCGTTCGCTGCGTTTTGAGCGGCCTGACAGGTATCGCCGCCACTGAGACCCTGCAGATCAACGGCAATATCCGGTATGACGTTCAGCCCAAGAGCGAAGACGGCAAATCTATGCCTGAAGCCTGGGTGATCGACATGCAATCGCTGGAAGTTGTCGATGCGGGCATCTCCGAGCGTGCGACGGCGCCACGCACACACACCTTCAACACTGGCGACAAGGTGGTTGATCAGGTAACCGGACACGAAGGCATCGTGACGGAATTGATCACCTTCCTCAACGGCTGCGTCTTCGCAAACGTTGTGCCGCGCAAGTCAGGCAACGCGCTGCTGACCGATGCAGCCCCGGGCGGCTCCATGCTGCCCGTGGAGCGCCTGAAGTATGTCGGCAAGGGTCTGACCATCCCTGCGACAGATAAGCCCACTGGCGGCCCATCTGCCCGCGCCGTGCGCATCTAAGGAGGCGTCATGAACGGCAATCACGCTCAATACGAAGAGTTCCTGATCGACATTCAGAATGGAACTCACAAGTCCGATCGCACAGGCACCGGCACAACCAGCATCTTTGGCTACCAGATGCGCTTCGACCTGGCGGCAGGCTTTCCGCTTATCACGACCAAGAAGGTGCACACCAAGTCCGTCATTGCGGAACTGCTGTGGTTCCTCTCCGGCAGCACGAACAACAACGAGCTTCGTGCCATGGGGTGCACTATATGGGATGAGTGGTCGAAGCCCAACGGCGACCTCGGCCCAGTGTACGGCGCGCAGTGGCGCACATGGCCTGACGGTAAGGGCGAGTACATCGACCAAATCAGCGAAGCCATCCGGCTGCTCAAGACCGACCCCGACAGCCGCCGCATCATTGTGAGCGCCTGGAACGTGGCGGAACTCAAAGACATGGCACTAATGCCGTGTCACGCACTCTTCCAGTTCTACACCCGGGAGCTGACGCCACAAGAGCGTATGGATCATTTCACGAAGTCCAAGTGCGGTCTCGACGTTGCGCCGCCGAAGATTAAAGTGCTGGGCGACGAGGCTGGAGCTCACCAGTTCTTTGACAATGCAGGTATTCCGCGCCGTGCGCTGAGCTGCCAGCTGTACCAGCGTAGCGCTGATGCCTTCCTCGGGGTGCCCTTCAACATTGCCAGCTATGCGCTGCTGACCCACATGATGGCCCAGCAATGCAACATGGCGGTGGGGGAGTTCATCTGGACAGGCGGTGACTGCCACATCTACAACAACCACAAGGATCAGGTTGCGCTGCAGCTCAGCCGTGAACCTCGTCCGTTCCCGCAGCTCAAGCTGGCGCGCAAGCCCGACAGCATCTTCGACTACAAGCCAGAGGACTTTGTGATCGAGGGGTATAACCCCCACCCCGTAATTAAAGCGCCAGTGGCGGTATGACCATGGAACTGAACCTGATCTACGCACGCGCCCGCAACGGCGTGATTGGTAAAGACGGCAAGCTGCCATGGCTTCTCCCCGAAGACTTGGGGCACTTTCGCGCCATGACGCTTGGCAACGTGGTCATCATGGGTCGCAAAACCTTTGAGTCCCTGCCTGGCCCGCTGGGAGGCAGGATCAACATTGTGGTCACGCGCAATCCGTCGCTACCGCTGCCCGGTGTCAACGTCTACCGCGCGGCGAGCGTCAAAGAAGCCCTGGCTATTGCGCAGCGCTTGGTTGATATGAAGTACGCCCGCGAAATCTGGGTGATCGGCGGGGCCGAAATCTACAAGGAAACGCTGCCGCTGGCCACCAATGTTTGGGTCACTGAGATTGATGCCGACTTCGATGGCGACGCGAAAATGCCGCCGCTCAGTCGTCTTAACTGGAAGGAAGAGAGCCGGCGGCACCAAAGCACATCTGCAGGCATTGCACTGCACTTTGTGCACTACGTGCGCCGCAAAAACCCACTTGTGCTGGCGAAGAATTTTGCAAAGTCCTCAAGCAGCTTGCTTGCGTGGCTCGTAGTCGTGCAGCTTGTCACTTGGTCACCTGCAATTCTCGGCGCCTTCGACCTTATCGGTGACGGAACCATGCTTGTCATGCACACGGTGCTGGCGACATTGGGCGCAATTCTCCTGATCAAAATGGCAACTGACCTCTATTTGGCAGGTGCCACCATCGTTCGCAATTCCCTCAAACCCAAGGAGTAATCCCATGTCCTCTGCAATTCTGAAACTGTTCACACCAGGCGCGTCCGCTGCCAAGAAAACCGTGGATGGTGTACTCGCCGCGTTCAACTCTGCCATCACTGACCTGGATGCCGTGCGTGCCCAATCGCTGGCCGAAGCCCACGAACAGGAGCAACAAGCTATCCTCTCAACCCAGGCAGCCAGAGCGGCCCGGGAGGAAGCCCAGCGCGCCGCAGAAGTGTCTGCGAAGCTCAAGAGCCTGATCGCCGCCTAATTTTGGTCACTAAAATCTGTAAGTAAGCGCTGACTTTCTCAAGTCGGCGCCGAAAAAAGTCCGCAAAAAATTCGTACCTATAAGCACTGAAAGGATCACATGGAACAAAACTTCACCCAACTGGCGCTGCGCACCGAAAGCCGCCCCGAATCCCTCCAGAACCTCTCCAAGCAGGAAGTTCTGGAGCTGCTGGGTGTGATGGCAGCTGCAGCTGAAGTCGTGGATACCGCCAAGCGCGCGATCTTCTATGGCAAGCCGCTGGACCGCGAGAAGATCAGCACCGCGTTGGGCACCCTGGCTGCAAGGTCAAACGACCTGGAATACCTCATTGAAGACGGCGACGCCGCAATTCAAGGCGAAGAACATCACGCGCCCAACCTGCGCCTGCTGCACGCCACGCTGGGCATCTTTGGCGAAGCCGGTGAGCTTGCCGAGGCGTTGGAAAAGCAGATGCTGACCGGCGAGCTGGACATGGTGAACGTGTCGGAAGAGCTGGGCGATGCGGATTGGTACAAGCAGATTGGCCATGACGAAACCGGCGTGAGCGAAGCCGATGTGCGCGCCAAGATCATTGCCAAGCTGCAGAAGCGCTACCCTGAGAAGTTCACCTCGGAAGCCGCCCATAACCGCGACCTGGCCGCCGAGCGCGCTGCACTTGAAGGCACGACCGCCTGATGTTGGGCCTGACCGGACCGCATCGCACCGGCAAAACCACGCTGGCCCGGGAGTACGCAAAGAGGCACGATATTCTCTTTGTGCAGACTTCCACCAGCGGGGTCTTTGAGCAGCTGGGTTGTGATCCAAAAGCGGAGTACAGCATCGAAAAGCGCCTGATGATCCAGGAGGTTGTTCTGTCCACTATGGAGCGGCAGTACCGCAAGGCGCGTGACAAGAGCCAGCTTTTCATTGCCGACCGCACTCCGATTGATGCAGCCAGCTACATGCTGAGCGAAGTGCACCGCACGGCCATCGACAGCCCGGAAATCTCCAGGCTCGTCAATGACTACGTGGCGCGCTGCCTGAAGTCCACAATGGAGCACTTCTCGGTAGTCGTTCTGGTGCAGCCAGGAATCAAGGTGCAAGATCAAGCAGACAAGGGCGTTGCATGCCCGGCGAACATCGAGCATTTGAACTCAGTCCAGTTGGGACTGCTGGCTGACGAGCGCAACCAAGTGCGCCGCTACGCCATCCCGCGCGGGGTGACGGACTTGGAAATGCGAATCGCCGCTCTGGATAAGGTCTTCGCTTCTGCCATAGAGGCGGAGGAAGCGTTGTCAAAAACACGCATCCACCACTAGTCAGTGGTGACTTATCTATAATAGAAAGTGAGAGGGGAGGGCTTCTGTCCTCCCTTCGCTTTTTACAATCGGGTAAGTAAGGGCTGAATTATGACCAAAGACACTATTCCAACCGTTCGCGAAGAGCTGATCCGAAAGACGGTCGAGTTCATGATCGCCGCATCCGAGAAGCCCGGATGCGCTGACCCCGTGATCGCCGCAGCCCAGGCAAAGGCTCTCTGGACAGTTACTGCGGGCCTGGTTGACAGCGAAACCTCCGAGCTGCTTGCTGCGCATGCTGACTCCATCGGGCAGCAACCCATCAAGCGCTACTTCGCAGGCAACGGCAACGTCTTGATGCTGGCTTACCTGCCCAGCGGTAACGGATACGTCCTCAAAAAGATCGACCCCACTGACGGCTCGGCCCGGGTGCTCAAGGCGTCCAAAGCAGAGGTGGGCTTTCGCGAGCAGGAAATGTCCGACCTCGTTGATGGACTGCTGCGAGCAGGCTACCGCGCCATCTGAATTTCAACAACCACAAGGAAAACATGACCCCTGAACAAACGCTCCACAAGTACCGTGATCTGGTAGTTGTGAACTCCGACAAGATCGCGCTGGAAATCTCCGTCGCGTTCAAAAACCTGCCTGAACCGCAGCAAAAGCCGCACTTCGGCGGCAGCTACGCCTCGGGCTTCACCTGGATCATCCGTTCGGAACAGCACCGCGACAAGGTGATGGAGACCGTCGTGTCACCCAAGGGTGACGCCATCACTAGCGTCTACATGAACCACAGTATTTTCGCCAGCCTGGGTGACCTGCAGCGTGCCCGCACCGACCTGATCGCCGCGGTGGCAGATCGGGTCGGCTTGAGCGTCGAGTCGGCCGGCGTGAATGACGAAGGCCGCGGCCGCATGCTGGGCCTTGCAGAGCTCTCCACGGGCCAGCTGGTGGACTTGCTTGCTGAGCGCATGGGTTCGTCCATCGTGGTGCCCAACAACCGGGGCGGTTACGCCGTGCCTGTATGAAGTACGTCCTGCTGTTTTTGTTCATCTTCGCCGTGGGCATGGGTGTGTACCACATGCCCAAGGATGGTCGGCGTCAGCTTTCCCGAGAGCTGCGTCCAATGCTTCTGCTTGGCGCTATCTCACTTCTGGCGGTCTTGGCCGTCATCCTCATCGCCTACTTCGGTGGGCATCTCCGTGTTCTCTGACCATAAGGAAAAACTGTGAAATCTATCCGTTCGTTCTTCTCAATTCTGGCCGTGGCGCTGTTCGCGCTGATCGGCGCTGGCTGTAGCCAGATCGACACTGGCAACGTGGGCGTTGTCCGCTCCTTCGGCAAAACCAGCCCTGACGAGCTGCCACAGGGTGTGCACCTGACTTGGTTCGCCACGGTGGGCGAGTTCACCACCAAGGAAATCGCCTTCCAGCTCAACGACCTCAAGCCCAAGGCGCAGGACAACCTGACCATTGCCGACCTTGACCTGGACATTTACTACCAGACCAACCCGGGCCTGGTGGCGGACACCAGCATGAAGTACCAAGGCGATGTAATGCGTCACAAGGACATTGTCCAGGGCGGCACTAGCGACTTGGTGGTGGGCTTCTCCCGGGTGAGCCGCGAAGCGCGTGAAGCTGTCTACAACGCAGTGGCCGAGTTCCCCGCCACCACCATGCACACAAAGCGCGCCGAACTGTCCGCACGTATCCAGAAGCTGCTGCAGGCCGAACTGGACAAGACCGACAAGGGCGCATGGACGATCACTGGTGTGAACGTCCGCAATCTGGTGACCGACCCCGCCATTGAAAAGTCGATTCGCGCCGCCGCCGAAACCGACCAGCAAATTGCCCGCGCCAAGAAGGAAGAAGAGCTGGCCAAGGCTGAAGCCAACAAGCTGCGCGAAATCGCCCGTGGTCAAGCCGACGCCAACCAGATCATCAGCGCATCCCTGACCCCGGCACTCAAGGAAATCCGCCTGGCAGAGTTGCAGCGCGACACGGCCCTTGCCATCGCTGGGAAAGCGGGCAACACGGTACTGATGGGCGGCAATGCTTCCGTCATGGTCAACGCTAAGTAAACACTGACTGCATCATGAAAAGATTCCATGCTTTCGTGATGCTGATCGCCGCTGCAGTCTTTATGGCTGCTTGCGGCGATGACAGCTTCCGCCCGCAGGCCCAGCCGCAATACCACGCGGTGCCTGCGCAGCAGCCTGACGGTTCACATGCCGCAGCGCCTGCACCAGTCCAGCCAATGCAGGCCCAGCCGCAGAGTGAAGGGATTCAATGGGGCAGTGTGGCGGCCGGCGCGGTGGGTGGCTACCTGCTTGGAAAAGCTCTCGAACCCTCCGTGCCGCCACCGCAGCCTGTGCGTGAAGTGGTTCGGGAAACCCGCTACATCACCCGCACGGTGCCCGCCCAGCCAGCCCAAGCCGTGCCCCCTACAGCGAAGCCACCCGCTGCACCAGCGTTCGCACCCCCAGCGACGCCCAAGCCCGAAGCACCGAAGCCAACCGTGGTGGTTCCTAAGTTCACGCCGCCACCGCCCGCGCCCACCAAGTACGGCGGGCCCAGCGGCTACTCGTCGGTGACCCAGAGCCGACCGAGCTATTCAAGCAGTCCATCGCCTTCGCGCTCTAGCTCGTCATCGGGCCGAAGGTGACCTGAAACGCATCCAAGCCCGGGCCGAGTACCGGGCTTGAAGATCAAAGCATCGAATTTTTAAGAGGTGAACCCATGAAACTGACAAAGACACACCGTGAACAAATCGTCGCCGCAGTGATGCGCAATACGCCTATGCGTCACAAGTTGAGCATTGGTGAGCGCATTCAGGCGGTGGTGGACAAATTTATCACTGAGCGCGGCCCGCGCGGCATCAGGCACCTGTGGAAAGACAAGGAATTTGGGCGGTACCTGAACCGCACATCGCACAACGCCGGATATTCGCGCACCGAATCCAGTCGTTTTTACGATTCCAGGCTGCCTCAGGTTTCTACGCTGTATGGCCTCGACCTTGACGGCGAGGCGCAAACGGAAATCCAACAGATCACAGACGAGTACCTGGAAGAAATGAGCCAGCGCGAAGATGCCGAGTCGAAGCTCCACGCTGCACTCGCTGGCATTCGCACCCGCAAGCAATTCATCGAGCAATTCCCGGAGCTGGAGAAGTACGCACCGGAAGAGATTACTGCCGACCGCACCGTGCCTGCGATTGCTAACGTGATGGCCACCCTGTCCAAGTTGGGCTTCCCTGCAGACAAGGCGGTGGCGGCAGCATGACGGAAGCAGTTCACATTGAGCGCCTGCGCGCCCTGTACGCAATGATCGCAGGCATCCCTGAAGAGCGCATCGAGCTTGAAACATGGCGGTCGCGCGTTGTTAAGCCGAATGACCCCAATTGGAGCAAGGAGGTCACAAACAAGGACTTGCTCTCTCAGGATTGCGGCACGCTGGCATGCGCTGTGGGCTGGGCCTGCGCGCACCCGGAGTTTCAGAAGCAGGGCCTGCGCTGGGATGGAAGTCCGGTTTACCGGCCCAAAGGGGGCATGCGCAGATTTGGCTGGGAAGCCGTCGAGAGCTTCTTCGGTATTCATTATGGTCTGGCCAAGTTTCTGTTCTCCGTCGAGAACATCCCTTACAACGACGTTAAATCGAGGGCCACAATCCACAACGAGTACCTGCCAGTCAAGCGCGGTGATGCAAAGCGAACATTGCTCAAGCGCATTCGGACGCACTTGCTTCATATTGGCGCCATCACCCCGGAACGCGACCGGGAGCTTGCGCGCCTTGAATCAACGGGGAAACTGACCCCATGATGACAACAGAAGCAACGCCCCGCCTGCTCGCGGCGGGCCTGGACTTGGAAACCACCGGCCTGGATCAAACCGAGGGCCACCGCATCATTGAAATCGGGCTGGCGGTTTATGACCTGAACACCGCCAAGCGCGTGGGCCAGTACCTGACGCGGGTGAACCCGCAGCGCGGCATCGACCCCAAGGCCCAGGAGGTGCACGGCATCAGCTTTGAAGAGCTGGCGCATGAGCCTGTTTGGGAAGAGGTCGCCCCCAAGGTCAGCGCCATCCTGGCGCGCTGCAAGTTCGCAATCGCCCACAACGGGGAAGGCTTCGACATGCCTTTCGTGGCGGGTGAGCTGCAGCGTGTGGGGCAGCCAGTTCCCCATCTTGGATTGGTGGACACCATGCTGCAGGCCCGCTGGGCCACGCCCGATGGGGCTTTGCCCAACCTTGGCGCGCTATGCTTTGCCTGCGGCGTGCCCTATGACCCCAGCAAGGCGCACAGCGCCATGTACGACGTGGACGTGATGATGGCTTGCTTCTTCAGCCAGCTCAGTCGAGGCTTCTTCACGCTCCCGGCCCATCCCTGGATTTACAAGACTCCCGCATCGCGCGCCAAGGGGAAGAAGTGATGATCAAAAGACCGAGCGGGCAGAGACATTTTGTGCTCTCTGCCGGTGATGCGCTGCGTTTTGCCGCAGCCGCTTTCTTCGCAGGCGCTGCCTTCGGGCTTGCGCTGAACCTGACCCTCTCTTAGGAACCCGATGAATCACGAACAGGCATACAAGGTGCCCCCAGCTCCATTTTTGATCAACCCCTACGGCAAGAAAAGCATCTGGATGCCCGAGCCGTACCAGATGCTGCGCTACCCCAATCCGAGCTTGCTCAACAGCTTGTGGCTGGGCCTGGTCTCTCCAATCGTTCTGCTTCCTCACCGCATCTGGCACGAGTTCGTCAAGTGCCTGCTGGTGGGTGAATTTCGGGTCGCCGCGCTGTCTGTGCGCCACATCGTTTCAAGCTCTCTGCGATGGATTGGATGGGGCGTCACCGGCAACGCATACGCAGTTCAGGCATCCCCATTTCAGCTGATGCTGGGCCATGTGCTGCCGCCAAAGTATTCGGCACTGGTGAGCGCCGGTGGTGGTTCCGCCCACGTCATCGAGCTGGAAATTGACGATTGTGACGACTGATTTTGTATACGGCTGCACTCCACGATAGGACTTGGACATGAACCAAAAGCAAAAACTCCTTGAATTGATCGACCAGTACGCAGAAGCCCGCCACATCCAGGGGCACAGCACCTACAACATCAAAACAGCGGCAGCCCGCAGGGGGGTCGAAGACGAGCTGGAGCGCGCACTCTATGACGCCGGCGTTGAGTCGTCCCTGCCACGAAAAATCACTGCAGAACTGCGCCGCCAGCACGCCCGCATTGCAGAGCTTGAGCAAGAGGTAGCACACGCCGATAGTTTGCTGGGTAAGGCAAACGCACTTGCTCGAATCCGTGCCCATCGCATTGCAGAGCTTGAAGCGCAGATTGATGCTGTAGGGGCAGGCGGTGTGTCGCTTTACGGGGGCGACTCCTACGGTGATGGCAATGTATATCGCGGCGAGCGCAGCGCAGATAGCGCAGTCACGACTTACACCGTCCACGAACTTGCACACGCAAAAGGCGTGCCGCACCTCGTCACCAACGCAATGCTGGCGATGAGCGAAAAGCTGGCCGAAGCATTGGGCAAGCTGCACGTACTGGAAGAAGTTGCAAACAGGCTGTCGATTGATTTGGAGTGCATGACCCTTGACCCGACGAATGCACATTGGCATGACACAGCTAACGAGTCTCTGCAGCGCTACCGCGATTTGATGGATGCGTGGTATCCGCAAGACCATGTAAGCCCACTTGGGAAGGATTGATATGAGCACAACTTTTCACATTCGCAGATGGGCCACGCAGGCAGGCATTCAGACTACAGGCGGATTCGCGGTCATCGCTGAGTGCGTAACCATGGATGAGCTTCAGCGATTCGCGGAAATCGCTATTGCTAGCGCAGGCGCTGCGGGACGGGACGCACCAGCAAGCCGCACGACAACATAGGGGACATAAAAGTGTTCAACACACCAAAGGAAAACCAATGACCGACAACACACAACCCGAGGCGCTGCGATTTACCAAGAAGCCCGTGACCATTGAAGCGATTCAGTGGACAGGGAAGAACCTGCGTGAAGTGATTACCTTCACTGATGGTCCGCCCGATACGCGCAGCACTCACGCTGGCATGGCGTGGGAGGCATACGCCGATCTGGTGGAGCGCGACGGCCTCAAGATTTACACGCTTGAAGGCAAGATGCTTGCGAACCCTGGCGACTGGATCATCCGAGGCGTGAAGGGCGAGTATTACCCGTGCAAGCCCGACATTTTTGAGGCGACCTACTCGCCCGCCGCCCTGCCACAGCAGCCTGCCGCTGTGGCAGGGCGGGACACACCCCCAGCAGAGCAGCAAGCCCAACCTGCCACGGTATATGTAGAGTTGCCCCTCAGTGTGGGCGAACACAAGTATGGCGGCGGATTGTTCACAGAGGCGCAAATGCGCGACTTCGCAGACCGCACCTATGCGCTGCGCATGCAAGCCGCCCCCAAGGCAGCGCCAGGGGGGCAAAACACTGTACCCGCTGAGTGGCTAGAACAGGCGTACCGCGAAGGCTGGGCAGCGTGCCGTGATGCGGAGACTA
>OFDN01000244.1_pt1 | contig 51015 bp, 48 predicted proteins | sample 1520971 | NCBI WGS metagenome assembly OFDN01 (sample SAMEA94257418, study PRJEB24077) | hot springs metagenome | biome: Aquatic biome; feature: Geographical feature; material: Water | place: India | collected 2012-06-12 | depth 5 m | reverse complement strand
TGTCATGTTTGATCTGTGATTTTTTGATCTGTGATTTTTTGATCTGTGATTTTTTGATTTCTTTATAAACATTCGTTCAAATCAAGAAATCAAGAAATCAAAGATCAAAAACATAAGCCTCATAAGCCGGATTCTGTTCCTACACCATCATTTATCTGGTCCCAACATTACTGTTGGGATCTTGCTGCCTACCCTGGAATCTTCCGTCTCGCCTAAGGCGAGATCGAAATCGAACGAGCCGCTCTCAAAGACTCCTATACATGGCATTACAGCACCCAAGGTTTACCCTTCTGTCTTGTTACCAATACAGAACGTGAGCTCTTACCTCACATTTTCACCCTTACCCCCACAATACTGTGGGGACGGTTATTTTCTGTGGCACTTTCTCTCTCCCATTCGCCTAAGGCGAATGGGGGGCCGGCTATTCACCGGTGGGTTGCCCTATGCTGTCCGGACTTTCCTCCCCCACAGTATTGTGGGGGCGATGGTTCGGGCTTATGCAAATACAAAGGTAAACAAAAGTGAAAGGTGAAACGTGAAAAGAGAAATGATTCTTTTCACGTTTCACCTTTCACTTTTCACTTTTAATACTGAAAAAACACTTCCGTAGCCCCATACCCAAATCGGGGATCATATTGATTAATGAAATGTTTTACCTCTCGTTTGGTTTTGAGAATATCATGAATTTCCTCACGCAAACGTCCCTTTCCAACGCCGTGAATAACAATCAATGAAGGTTGACGATGGGCGACGGCCAGATCAAACCATTTTTCAAATTCAGACAACTGAATGCCAATGATCTCGATATTACTGAGATGATCGTACTTGTCTGTCAACTTTTCAATGTGTAGATCAACCACCGATCTTGCGGGAGGTAAATGCTGACGCACTTTGGATGCATCATAAATTTTATACCCCTTATTAGACAATTTAGATAGGTCTACATAATCTTCGGCTTCATTTTGCTCAGGATATTCTTTAAACAGCTGATAAGAAAAAGTAGGTTCATTGTTTTCTTTCAAGGTTTCAATCCGTTGAAAGATTTGCTTGGGCTTTAGTTTTAGTTGCGCTTCATAATGAGCAGCTTTCCCTTTTTTGGGAGCAAGTAAGGAGAAATCAATAGCGAATGATGGACTATCATTGACTGCTTCAAAATCAATATCGTGTAGATAAAAATCGTGAAAGCTCTGCACCTGATTCACCAATTCAAAATTCAGATCATTCAAAAAGAATTGTTTGTAGGTAAACTGATAAGCATCCGGTGTTTTATTTACCAAATGCACTTTTAGCAACTCTACTACTTCATCATTAAAATCATCCAATGCAAATTTGGGAATGAAAGATAGCCATACCCCATCCGCTACTTGTATTTGATTGGGTTTGGGTTTTTCCTTGGGAACCTGATCGATGTATTGTTTGGGAGGAAGTTTTTTTTCCGGCTCCTGTTTCTTTTTGGTAAAGCGATAGAAATACGGAAAATCAATCTGATCCATATAAGCCGGAAACTTCACACCTCTCACTTCAATCATGACCATTTTGTCATTGATCACTTCAATCACCTTTCCTTCTTCATTGCTGTGCAATACGATAATATCATCACCAACCTGGTACTTCATGTCTCACAAAATTTCGCTGCAAAGTTAATCAGATCCAATCAGGATTCGGCATTCAATCTACTGCGTTTGCGTCCGTATAAGAAGTAGATCGCGAGTCCAACACCCATCCAAACAAAGAACCATAACCAACTTACGGCAGGTATTTCGATCATCAGGTATAAGCAACACAAAGCGCCTAGCACCGGTATCAATGAATGGTTCTTCAGAAAACTATATACAGCAGTAACCAAAGCAATCAATACAAAAACGAGGAATAATATTTCTTGATAGCCTTCTGAACCTATATTCTGAAAAGCAGCCATGATACGATCCCAAGAAAAATAAACAAATATGGCCACTAAGGCAGGAATCAATAATTTACCATTGATATAAGGCAATGTAAATGCATTGCTTCCTTTGGCTTTTGCGATACGTGGCAGAGCCAGTACCCCAAAACATACCAACACAAAAGCAAACAAAGTGCCGATACTGGTAAGGTCTGTCATAGTACCACTGGATACAAACAATGCAGGAACACCCGCCATCAAACCGGTTAGGATGGTGGCAAAAGAAGGTGTTTGGAATTTAGGATGCACCTGAGCAAATTTCTTGGGCAACAAACCATCCCTACTCATACTCATCCAGATACGTGGTTGTCCGAGTGCGAATACCAACAATACACTGGTAGTAGCAACAACCGCACTGATGGATATGATATAACCGATCTTATTCATTTTAAGCTTATCAAATACATAAGCCAAAGGATCATCTACTTTTAGCTCACTGTAATGCACCATACCCGTTAGTACCAAAGCAATCAAAATATACAAGCCGGTACAAATTAACAGTGAATAGATCATGCCTTTAGGCAGATCTCTTTGTGGATTTTTACATTCTTCTGCAGTGGTAGAAATGGCATCAAAACCAATATAGGCATAGAACACAGCGGATACACCTGCTAATACCCCACCAAAACCATTGGGCATAAAGGGAGTCCAGTTATCCGTATCTACATAAAAGAAGCCCATCACGATCACAAAAATGATCACACCAATTTTGAACATCACCATGGCGTTGGTGCTCTTTTTACTTTCCTTAATACCGATATAGGCCAACACTGTGATCAGCGCTACAATCATAAAAGCAGGAATATTAATGATCATCTTCCATCCTCCCAACACAGGAGCATTTATAATGGCATCATATCCCATTCTGGCATGATTGGTCATACTCTCTAATGTCTTCCCTTCAGCCATACCTTTCATTGCTTCCTCATAACCCAATTGCGCATTTGAGGCATTGGTGGCGAGCCAACCGGGTAGGTGAATACCAAATCCTTCCAATAGATTATTAAAATATCCGCTCCAACTAATGGCTACAACGATATTACCAATGGAATATTCAAGTATCAATGCCCACCCAATAATCCAGGCAATCACTTCGCCAAAAGAAACATAGGCATAGGTATAAGCACTCCCGGCGATTGGAATACGACTTGCGAATTCCGCATAACAGAGGGCACTAAAGCCACAGGTGATAGCCGTAATGACGAATAAAACAGCAATCCCCGGTCCACCATTATACGCAGCAGTACCTATGGTTGAAAAGATACCTGCGCCAATTACAGCGGCAATACCCATAAAAGTAAGGTCGCGTACCCCCAGTATTTTTTTTAATCCGGTACCATGACCGTCGGTATGACCTGCCGCGGCTTCTGCCGCAATTTTATCGATGGATTTTCTTCTGAATAAAGAAGCTGACATGCTCGTTTGTTTTGGTATAAAGCAATCTGAACGGATACAAATGGTTGGTCACTATTTGTATCGATGACAAGATAAATGAATCCTGTTAATATTCACGCTGTATCAGGAAATTAGCCAGTTCTTGCAGAGGTTCCTTACGAACAGACCGAACAGCAATGGCTTCCAGATGTTGTAGGGCAGTTTGGAGATATTTATCTTTTAATTCTTTTGCCCATTCATCAATATTACAATCACGGAATATCTGCAGCACCTGTTCCACTTTATCCTGAGGATTTTGTTGCATCAACTGCAACAATCGACTTCTTTGTTCAGCATTGGCAACTTCCAATGCATGCAACATCAGAAATGTTTTCTTATTTTGACGGATATCTCCACCTACATCTTTTCCAAATTTTTCCGGGTCACCAAAAGCATCTAAATAATCATCTTGTACTTGGAAAGCGATACCCAGATTTTTGCCAAACGCATACAAGTGTTTACAATTGCCTTCACTAGCACCGCCAATGATCGCCCCCATTTCCAGACTGGCCGCCAATAATACAGATGTCTTCAGGCTGATCATATGGATGTAATCATCCAGTGATACAGAACTGCTTTGCTCAAAGTCCATATCCATCTGCTGTCCTTCACATACTTCTCTAGCCGTTTTATTAAATAGATGGATAATACGATGCAGGTATTGGGGTTGTATTTTATTCAAATAATCATAGGCTTTGATCAGCATCACATCACCTGCTAATAAAGCCGTACTCAATCCGTATTTCATGTGTACGGTTTCCATCCCCCTACGAAGGGGGGCTTCATCCATGATATCATCATGAATCAATGTGAAATTGTGGAACAATTCAATTGCAGTGGCAAGTTCAAAACTATCGGGATGGATCTCATCGAATAATTCATTTCCCATCAAACACATTACAGGTCTGATTCTTTTTCCACCCCATGATAAAAAATATTCATTGGGTTCGTATAAACTGGCCGGTTGCTGAGGAAAGTGTCTGACCGCAAAATGGTCAGCAAATTTTGTTACTAAATCTTTAAAACTGTGCATACTACAAACCTAAATATAAAACCAAAAGCAACCTTAACTATTCCTTCCGGAACCACGAGATTATTTTTGGCACGATTTTATCATGTACAGACAAAAACACTGTTATGAAAAGAATAGTTCTGTTAACCCTTATCATTTTTGCTGCCAATGCAGCAATGTCTCAAAGTACCGGATCCACTTACAAAACAGCGTTAGGTGTGAAAGTATATCCCGGAGCCATTAGTGTCAAGCATTTTACGAAAAGTAATGTGGCTTTGGAAGGACTTGGATATATCTCCAATGATGGTTTCCGTTTAACGGGCCTATATGAGTATCATGGCGATTTTAATGGCGTGGAAGGATTGAAATGGTATATAGGTGGTGGTGCTCACCTTGGCGTATGGAGTGATAGTTGGCGTAACCGTTACCCAACACGCAACGATGGCTTAGCCATTGGTGTAGATGGTGTATTGGGTGTTGATTACAAGATCAAAGGCGCTCCATTGAATCTTAGCTTCGACTGGCAACCCTCCTTCAACTTTATCGGATACAACTACTTTGAAGGTGGTTGGGGAGGAATTGGGATAAGGTATACTTTTTAAACAGCAGAATTTCGAATGTCGAATGTCCAAGGAAATTTACCATTGGATATTCGACATTCAAAATTTTAGATTCCTCTGTTCTTCTGCCTCTTAACTTAATTTGAATAGGCTTTCTACAAAAGCATGTTTGTTAAAAATAATCAGGTCATCTATTTTTTCTCCTACGCCGATATACTTAACAGGGATTTTAAATTGATCAGCGATGGCAAGTACAACGCCACCTTTGGCTGTTCCGTCTAATTTGGTAATAGATAATGCAGATACTTCTGTCGTGGCTGTAAATTGTTTGGCTTGCTCCAATGCATTTTGTCCGGTAGAACCATCCAACACCAGCATCACTTCATGAGGCGCATCTGGAATTACTTTTTGGATCACACGCTTGATCTTACTGAGTTCATCCATCAGGTGAAGTTTATTGTGTAAGCGACCGGCGGTATCTATGATCACTACATCGGCATTACGCGCAACAGCACTTTTTACCGTATCAAATGCAACAGCACTTGGATCAGAGCCCATGGCTTGTTTAACGATGGGCACACCTACTCTTTCACTCCAAATGGTCAATTGATCCACCGCTGCTGCACGAAAAGTATCAGCGGCACCTAAGACTACGTCCTTTCCTGCTTTTTTATAATTGTGAGCAAGTTTTCCGATGGTGGTGGTTTTACCAACGCCATTTACACCCACGACTAATATTACATAAGGCTTTCTTCCTTCGGGGATTTCGAAATCCTGATAAGAGAGCTCAGGAGCATCAACAAGTATAGCAGCGATTTCTTCTTGTAAAATTTGATTGAGTTCAGCAGTATTCACATACTTATCTTGCTTTACTCGTTTTTCAATTCTTTCAATGATTTTGATCGTGGTATCAATTCCTACATCTGCACTTACCAAAGCTTCTTCCAAATTATCGAGTACTTCATCATCTACCGTGGTTTTTCCGGCTATTGCTTTGGTGATTTTAGAGAAAAATCCTTCTTTGGTCTTTTGTAATCCCTCATCCAGACTCTCTTTTTCTTTCTTCCCGAATAATTTATCAAACAAACCCATGATACCTTGTTTTAAGGATGCAATTAAATACAAAAAGCCTTCTCGTAAAAGAGAAAGCTTTTAATATGATAAGGTCAGAATAATTATTTCTCTGACATGAAGTCTTTAACCTTGTCTTTGTGTACAATAGCTTCTTTGAAGGTGTATGCACCTGTCTTTGGGCTACGTACCGCTCTGATTACTTTAGTCCAGTTCTTAGCTTCAGCGGCTGCTTTCTGGTCTTTTACTTTCGCGTTTTTGGAAGCTGCTTTTGCCATGATTATTTGATTTCTTTATGAACGGTTACTTTTTTCAAAATCGGATTGAACTTTTTCAGTTCCATACGCTCAGGCGTATTTTTCTTGTTTTTGGTAGTGATATAACGGCTAGTGCCTGGCAGACCAGTGGTCTTATGCTCAGTGCATTCCAAAATCACCTGTACCCTGTTACCTTTCTTTGCCATTGTATTAGGTAGTTTTTTCTTTTTGTTAATTAGATCTTAGCGCCCTGGGCTCTCATTTCTTTGATCACAGTTGCCAAACCATTCTTGTTGATGGTTCTTAAAGCATCAGTTGAAACCTTCAGGGTTACCCAACGGTCTTCCTCAGCAAAAAAGAAACGCTTCTTTTGTAAATTCGGTAAAAAACGACGCTTGGTCTTAATGTTTGAGTGTGAAACACTATTTCCTACGATCGGCTTTTTTCCAGTAACCTGACATACTCTTGCCATGACTCAATTTTTTTCGGGACGGCAAAGGTAGGGAAATGCTCCAAAATATCCATACGAAATTCTCTTTTTTTAATGAATTTGTTCACAGTTTCCGTATAAATTTCATTTGGAAGTGATTTTTGAGGCTGGTTTTCCACATTTCCTCCCCCCTCTACCCAAATTTTCAAAAAAAAATCTGTGACCTTCAGTGCCCTCAGTGGTAATAAATGCCACAGAAAGCACTGAAAATCACAGAAATAGGGATTATAATCTGATGATGTCTCCGAAGAAGACCGCATTCATGAATAGTTTGGAAGTTCCCAACCAGAAAGCCCTGAAATTGAGATTATCGACCATGGAAATTACTTTCCCCCTGCCTACTGCATCAATGTTGATAGCAGCACTTTTCTTAACCACTTCTTTATAACCACGGTACAAATACCCGCTTTGTAATGGGTTTTCCGTATACATTACCGGTGAATCATATGGATTATTATTCTGATCCATGAATAAGGTATTCGATTTAAAAATGCTTACCGAGGGTTGACGATAACCATAAGCCAATGGATGGGTAAGATCTAATTGTGCTTCAAATAAGGAACCAGCCATATCTTTTGCACGCATTTCATCTGAACGGAGATAATAAGGCAATTGTAAAGTTGTATCTCTTTTTTCCTCCGCATTTCTGAAGATCACTTTGGTAAATCCATTGGTAGCAAGCCATTTGGTAGCATCTTCTGTAGCTACCAAGGTTCCACCAGCACTTATCCACTCTTTTAATTTATCCTGAGCAGACTTATTCAAATTGTTATAAGAACCAGATGGCATGATGATTACATTGTACTTGTCGGCATTGATTGAATTAAAGCGCTCTACATCCACAATACTTACCGGCATTTGATAACGAATATCAATCATATGCCAGATCTCTCCTACATCTGTTGCACTGGTGCCATTGCCACCAAACATCATAATGCGTGGTGTTTTTACATTATTCAAGCTGGCACTACCCAAATCAATCCCGCCTGCAGCCAAACCAGTCGGTATTGCAAATACTTCAACTCCTGTTCCCGCTGCAACAGATCCGATCAACGCTGTCAATTCTTTTCCTTTTACTGATTGTGTTCCCATCGGAATAACTATGGTTCCATAATCAAAAGATTCTTCTTTTCCATCCACCATCATTTTGAATTTCTGCGTGGCTACTTTGGCTTTGATTCCTTTGGATTGCAATTGAAACAATACTTTAGGGGCATTGTAATCATCCCAACGAAAAGCATATGCAGCAGCAGTAGCCGATAAATTCATAACCGGCTGTATCAAGGGTACAGCATTAATTACCTTAGCACCCAGCAGTTGATCATAACCCGTTTTCAGTTCTGCTGTTGGCAGTCCAAAAGCCAGCGACATCGTCCAGGCAGTTACATCATAAAACAAACTGTCTTTGTACTCAAATGTTTTTTCAAAAACAGTTTTAATGATTTTGAATTGTTGCTGTGCAGCAGGAATCACAAATGCTTTACCGGCTTTGAATTGTTTTCCATCAGCTGAAAAATCCTGTTTCAACTGGAAAATATCTACCTGATGTCTGAGCAACATCTGAACAAAAATATTTGTACGGGTCTGATCAAACTGATCCCCTATGACAAAGGCTTTGACAGGATAAGCTGCGGATTCTTTTTCCACTTCTTTATAAAAATCACGCTGGTATTTCAACATATCCACCCGCAACTGTTTTGCAGCTTCTAAAGTAGACAGTGCTGCTGTAAACTGGTTGCGTACCGTGAATGGAAAAGTCAACAAGCCATTTTCTGTGTCTTGCGCATGTCCGCGACTACTTGCTTGTTCAAAAAGAATACCTACTCCTCCATTGATATCAGGATAAGTAGACCCCTTCCCATAATAAAAATCATCATACCCTTCTTTCGTGAAATACAAAGAGCCGATGCTATCAAAGAATTTAGCGTGATAATTTCCGATAGCAGCTGTTAATTCCTGATTCTTTGCCGGCGTATTCGGATTCACCCTTGATGGCACACCGGGTTGAAAAAAGAATGAAGCATTACTACCCATCTCATGATGGTCTGTCAAAATATTCGGCTTCCACTGATGAAACAATTGTAAGCGATTCTGACTTTCTCTATGTTGTGCGGGTAACCAATCACGGTTCAGATCAAACCAATAATGATTGAATCTTCCACCCGGCCATACTTCATTGAATTCTCTAGCTTGCGGATCAGATACCAAGGTCTGACTTTTGTGCATATTTGCCCAGGTGGCAAAGCGATTCAATCCATCCGGATTAAAAGAAGGGTCTAGCAAAACCACTGTTTTGTCTAATAAAGCATCTACTTCCGGGCCTTGCGCGGCAGCTAGATAATAGGTGGTCAATAAGGAAGCATTAGAACCACTGCTCTCATTACCATGAATACTATGACCAATCCAAACAACAGCAGGCATTTCATTCAGATTCAGGTTTGCAGATTGATTGGTCTGCGATAACTGCAGATGCTGTTGACGTATTTGTTCTAGATTTTGATGGTTTTTTGGAGAAGTGATGATCAATGCCAATTGTGGACGTCCTTCATAAGTAGTACCCAATTGCTGTAAAGTCACACGATCTGAAGCAGCATCCACTGCTTTCATATAATTCACCAAACGATCATGTGTAACATGCCACTCTCCCACTTCATGACCAATTACGGAAGCGGGTGTGGGAATTGACGGATTGTAGCGTACATTTTTTGGTAAATAGTAGTCTAAATTCTGAGCCTGCACACCAATAGTCAGTAGCAGGACAGCAGCAAAAAGCAAGTTTCTCATAATGGCTATTTAAGTTGCCTAAGATAGGAAAAACAAAAAAGCCATTCATGAATTGAATAGCCTAATAGGTGAATACAAAAAGAAATCAGATCAACTGCATGATCATCACTTTTGGATCCACATGAACAGTATCATGATCGAAGTCCAATTTCATTCGCCATTTTTGCATGGTGACTGCTCCTACTACTGCTTCTTCAGTCAAGCCGGGCACTATTAAGAACTCGTCACTTACATACACATCATTTATCCAGAAATCAACAATAATACGATGTGAAACTTCGATATAATGACCTTGACTAGCAGTTAAAAGCTTTCTGGTAGCACTTAGCTCTGTTGGAGTTTCTAGTCCAGATACAAAATCTGGATGGATACAAGACAAATTGGCTCCACTGTCAAATAAAGTATAGATTCTTTTTTCCCCAAGTGATCCGGTGAACAGTAATGGAATTTTTATAACAGACATATAAAAGGGTTATTTAAGAGCTAAACTAAATAGTATTTGCTTTTAAATAACCCTTCCAAAAAGATTTGCGGGAAATACGGTAACAGAATTCGCGAGACGCGAATTAGGCATACATTTCTTCTCTCAATTCCTTCACGCGCTTGTCTTCCATATACTCATCAAATGTCATCAAACGATCAATGATACCTTTAGGTGTCAGCTCAATGATACGATTGGCCACCGTTTGCATGAATGTATGGTCATGAGAAGTCAGCAACACAATTCCGGGGAAGCTGATACAACCTTCGTTGAAGCTCTGAATACTTTCCAGATCCAAGTGGTTGGTAGGCTGATCCAATACAATCAAATTCGGATTCTGCAACATCATTCTACTTACCATACAACGTACTTTCTCTCCTCCGCTCAATACATTGGTCTTCTTCATGATATCATCCCCACTAAACAACATCTTACCCAAGAATCCACGAATGAATGGCTCATCTGCATCTGTTACATGCGATGGAACAAATTGACGCAACCAATCCATCAGGTTTAACCCTTCTGTAAAAAATTCATTGTTCTCTACCGGCAGGTATGCTTTTGTAATGGTGGTTCCCCACTCATATTTTCCGGCATCGGCTTGTATCTTCTCATTGATGATTTCAAAGAAACTGGTTACTGCTAATGGATCCTTACTGATAAAAGCTATCTTCTCTCCTTTATTGATACTAAAGTTCACTTTATCAAACAACACACGTCCATCTACTGCTTTTTTCAGATTCTCCACATTCAATATCTGGTTACCCACTTCACGCAAGGGCTGAAAAATGATACCCGGATATTTACGGTTAGATGGTTCAATCTCTTCAATGGTTAATTTTTCCAATGCTTTCTTTCTGGATGTCGCCTGCTTACTCTTAGATGCATTCGCAGAGAATCGGGCAATGAAGTCTAACAAAGCCTGACGCTTCTCTTCCACTTTTTTATTCTTATCATTGATCTGTCGGCTCATCAATTGTGATGACTCATACCAGAAAGTATAGTTACCGGTAAACACTTTGATCTTAGAGCGATCCACATCTGCTACGTGAGTACAAACCGTATCGAGAAAATGTCGGTCGTGACTCACCACCAGTACGATGTTTTCATAATCAGCCAAGAAATTTTCCAACCATCCGATGGTTTCGATATCCAGACCGTTGGTAGGTTCATCCAATAAGAGGATATCAGGATTTCCGAACAATGCCTGCGCCAATAACACACGCACTTTCATGTTAGATGGGATATCTTTCATCAGACTGTTGTGCATGTCGTCTTTGATTCCCAAACTACTTAATAAGGTAGCGGCATCACTTTCTGCAGTATACCCACCCATTTCACCAAATTCGGCTTCCAACTCACCGGCACGGATACCATCTTCTTCAGAGAAATCAGCTTTGGCATAAATGGCTTCACGCTCATGCATGATATCCCACATTTTTTTGTGCCCCATCAACACGGTATTGAGAACAGTACATTCATCAAACTCAAACTGGTTTTGTTTTAAGAATGACATACGTTCACCGGGGGTAATCTCAACGGATCCTTTATTGGGTTCAATTTCCCCGCTCAATATTTTGAGAAAAGTTGATTTACCGGCTCCATTGGCACCAATTACCCCATAACAATTCCCTTTTATGAAATTGATATTTACTTCATCGAACAATACCCTTTTACCATAAGCCAGGGTGATATTTCTTGCACTGATCATTGCTTGCTTTGTTTTTCAGGCGGCAAAATTACGCTGATTAAACGGTATTTCCATCTCTTATACGACGAATGCAGTTCCTACAACGAAAAGGGCCGCCATTACTGGCAGCCCTTTTACATAGGGGTTATTAGAAAATTATCGTTTTACCTTGATCAGCTGAACCACCTTACGCTGATTGGCTTGTATAAATTCTGCATAATAAGTACCACTCAGGAAGTTAGCACCTACGCGAAGGGTACTGTTTGGAGCCAGATTTGCCCTGCTCTCTACAGCTCTACCTGAAGCATCTGTAATACGCATTTGAACAGGTGCCTGTACTTTACTTTCCAGTTTCAGGGTAAATGCATCAGCACTTGGATTTGGCATCACAACTACCTTAAGCGCATCTTCTTCTCCATTTCTCTGAGTCATTTCTGTTAATGCCTGCGCTTTTTGTGTGGTTGATTGAGGCGCATTGCTCACCACAGCACAACCCTGATCTGCACAAGTACCCAGTTTATCAGAAGAATGAGCTCCTATATGAGCCGAAACCGCATTTACACTGATTTCCAAAGTATTAGGATTACCACTGTTACCCGGAGGCACATGACATACATATACTTTCTTACCTGCAGTACCAGGAACCCTGATATCTTTCACACAAATACGTATGGTAGCAGTTGTTACACAACCATTGGTATTGGTTATCAGCACTGTAAATGTATAGCTACCTGCTGTTGTTGGTGCAAATACAGGATTGGCTGTATTGTTATTACTCAATGTACCATTACCTGTCCACTGATAAGTATATGGCGCGCCATTTGAAGCATTTACAGATAGTGTAACACTCTGCGCACCGTAACCAAGATAAATATTGGTAGGTACTCCACCAGTAAACACATTGGATGATGGAATGGCAGTAATAGTTGCCGCTGGAATACTACCTGTTACAGTTACTTGCGCTGTACAGGTAGACTGATTACCATGTACATCTGTTACTGTTAAGGTCACGTTATGTGTGCCAATCTCTGTACAACTGAAATTAGACTTAGAAATAGTCATGCTAGCGATACCACAATTATCTGTACTTCCATTATTGATATCCTCAGCAGTAATAGAAGCTGTGCCATTGAGAAGATGAACAGTTACCGGCTGACATTTAGCAACAGGTACTTCTGTATCATTCACAGTAACCGTTTGTTTAATAGTACTAGCATTACCATTCACATCAGTTGCAGTCCAGGTAACTTCTGTAGTACCAACCGGGAATGTAGCTGGAGCATTGTTGGTAACAGATGCTACTCCACACTCATCTGTAGCAGCAGGTGCAGTCAACTGAACCGTTGCACCACACAAACCTGCATTATTAGATACAGTGATTGCACTAGGTGTACTTGTAAATATTGGTGCAGTATTATCATTCACTGTAACTGTGAAGCTACAAGTTGATTGATTACCTACCGCATCAGTAGCAGTTACTGTAACTGTAGTTACACCTTTAGTGAAGGAACTACCTGAGGCGATACTGTAAGATAAATTAACAGTACCACTATTATCGGTAGCAGTAGCCTGATAAGTTACATTGGTGGCACAACCTGCACCTGCACTCACAACGATTGGTGCCGGACAAGTAATTACCGGAGGCTCGTTATCAAGCACTACTATTACTTTTTGCGTACAAGATGTGGTATTACCTGCGGCATCTGTTGCAGTCCAGTTTACATAATTTTCACCAGCATATAAATATGGATAATTGTTGCTCGTAACTGTTGCTGTTCCACAAAGATCAGTAGCAGTAGGCGCAGTAAGACTAGACAAAAGCACAAAGTTATCACCCGGCTGAACTGAAACGCGTATCTCAGCAGGACAAGTCATTACCGGTGGAGTTACATCTTTTACTGTTACAGTAAACGTACATTGACGCTGATAATACTGCTCATCAGCTCCCATGATATTTCCTGTATAAATGATGTATGAAGTTCCAAGATTGAAAGTAGTACCGCTGGCATCACCTTCACCGGAACCTGTTGTAGCTCCATTGATAGTATATGTTACCAATCCTAAGGTTTCACCTTGCTTCAATTCGAAATGAGAAGCAATATTATTGACTACTGTTGAACATGCATTCGCAGGTGCATTCACTGAAACAGATGCTGGACAATCATTATTCACCAGTATTCTGATAGCTCCCATTTTATCGCCTGTAGAATAATCGTTCGATCTTCCGGCCATTACAATACGACCATCCGGTGCTTTTGCCATGGATTCAGACCATGAGTAACCGTAATTGTAATTATTAATATTCGGATGAAGATTATAAGTATTTATTCCATTTTGATTAGGACCAAATGTATTATCTAGAGAACCATCAGCATTCAATCTGGCCAAAGAAAATCCCTGGCGATATATATACCCGAATTGAGGATCATACTGTTGACCATCAGAAGCGCCTCCTACCAATATTTTCTGATCACTTTGAATCAATACTGCATAAGGATAACTGTAAGTGTATGTGTTATAATCATTCGCATTTGTCAATTCACCTCTTCGTAAACTGAAATTTTTCTGTCCATCACCATCAAAACTATTATCTAAACTACCATCTGTGTTTAGACGAAATACACCTACTACATAGTAGTCTCTGGTATAATCCCCATTATTATAGTCATACCCATATCCGGATACAACAATCTTGTTATCCGCTTGAACTGCAATACCCCTTCCTTGAGCGTCGCTATAGTAATAGTTATAATCATTAGGGAATACATCTAGTTTAACAGAACCGGTTCCATTAAAAGATAAGTCAGGAGTACCGTCTGCGTTTACCCTAACAACACCATACGAATAACGATAGTAATAATAATAGTAGTTATACTGGTTGTTGTTGGTTCTAGTAACCCCATTCATGACTACTTTACCATCATTTGTTAATGCGATATCTTGACAAAATGCATAAGGTGAATAATAATAACCGTAGTAAGGATCGTAATAATTATTTTGCTCGAATGAATACCTGAAAACGCCGGTACCGCCATTATAACTATTATCATGAGTACCATCCGGATTGAATCTTACCATTGCATAAGACCAACTTGTATAACCATAGTAATTATACGTATAGTCATAAGCAGATCCTGCCACTAAAATTCTACCATCATTTTGAATCGCTACATCTGTAACCTCTGATCCATAATTATTATAAGAGGGATTAAACTGTGCAATTCCATCTCCGCCTCCAAAACTGTTATCTATACTACCATCACTATTCAATCTAATAACTGTAAATACATAGTTACCATAATTATAATTGTAGTCCTGAGCATAAGCGATACCTGCCACCACAATCTTACCATCGCTTTGTATCGAAACAGCTCTTGCTTCACTGTAGTTATAGTAGTAGTTATTGTTATTATAAATATTAATCCTAGCCACACCATTATTACCAAAACTTTGATCTTCCGTTCCGTCTTGGTTTAATCGTACAATGGTAAATGGATATTGATTATAGCCATAATTGTTGTCGTCTAATCTACCTACCAAAACTGTTTTGCCGTCAGACTGAACAGCTACATCAGTAGCATTCCCATAATTTTGATTCTGAATAACTTTAATACCATTCCCATTGAAACTATTATCAAGGGTGCCGGCTTGTGCTTGTAATTGATCAACCTGTATCATTAACAGCATGAAACAAGCCAATATGTGTAATATTTTTTTCATTACAAAAGATTTAAGTTTAAATAAACGGATGCGCTTATCCTCTTTCAGGTTTACGCATTTGTGCATTTTTAGGAGTACTTTGTTTTTTAAAGTATTCCTGCATTTGCTCATGAGGCTTTGCAATCGGCAAACTTCTTTCGGCACGAACAAGATCTTTGATCTGTTCAGCAGTAAGCGTTGCCTTCAATTGAGCATCTTTTGCAGCAATTGTTTTGTCCATTAAATCTTTTGTAATTCGGTTACCCGATTTTTTTTGCCCTTCAATGGTTGTAAAGAAGTCATCATAGATTTTAGCAACCTTAACTTTCTGTGATTGAGAAAGCTGAATCCTTGGGAGTACTTTCTCATGAAAGTTTTTCAATTGTTGTTCTTTACCCGGAGGTGCGAATCCCTCTTGTACAGGAACGGGGATCTTTGTTCGCTCTCTTCCGGTTTGTGCACTGGCATTGTTTGCTAGTACTAAGACAATCAGACATAAACAGATTGTCTGTAGCATCAATTTTTTCATGATGTTTTGTTAGTTGGTTATAAAAAACCATCAGGTAAATTATTCATCTGAACCAATTAACCAGATAGTATAAATAAAAATCCACACCTGCTACGCAGACATGGATTTGAATACAATATCACAGAAATTTTATTCTTTAATATATCAATTTGAACAGGTCAACTATATAGTCGATGAAAGAGGCATTTAAGTAGATGAGTAATTTTGGGGTCTTATAAAAAAGATACAAATAACGATTTAAATGGATATTTAAGCGACTTTAAATTAAATTAATACCAATGCCTTTTGAAAAGATCAGTCGCTACATCCCCTATATTTACAACTTAGTTCAAGGATCAATATACCCCCTATGTACCGATGTTTGATTGCTGATGATAATATTATTGAAAGAGATCTGCTTTTCATGCATCTCTCTTCCATTGAAAAAGTAAAAGTAGTTGCGATTTGTAGTTCCGGAGAAGAAGCACTTCAGTATCTCAAAGAGTCAACAGTTGATATTGTTCTTTCTGACATTGACATGCCGGGCATTACAGGTATTGGCTTATTGAAAGAATTAAAGCAACATCCCGTATTTATTTTTGTGTCTTCTTATACAGAATATGCAGCAGAAAGCTATAATCTAGATGCCATAGATTACATCGTTAAACCCACAACCCTTGAGCGAGTTCAAAAAGCCATTGATAAAGCCATAGATTATATCGAGATTAAAAATCAATCTCATCATTATTCAGATAAAATTCAGCAAGAATCTACACTGGAAGAAATTGGCAGTCATATCTCAACAGATGGCTTCTTCTTTATTAGAGAAAATAATAACTATATAAAATTAAACATTCAGGAAATAACCTTTATTGAAAGTATGGGCGATTTTTCTAGAATTCATACAACCGGGCAAAAAAAATTTGTAGTATTGGTTAGCCTAAAGAATATCGAAAAACAACTGACTCAAAAAATATTCAAACGGGTACATCGGCAATTCATCATTAATATTCTCCAAACGAATACCGTCAATAATAATGAGATTCTTTTGTCTGATAAGAGTGTAATTCCTCTAAGTATGTCTTATAGACAAAACTTAATTGAATCTGTGTTAGACAAAAAACTTTTAAAACGTTTCGGAGATTAACAACGCTCAAAATCAATTCGAGCGATTGTTCCATGCCCCGGCGAACTGTTGAAATGAATAGACCCTTTCATTAAATGAACAAAGGATTTACACAATAATACCCCAAGACCATTTCCTTTTTCTTGGCTAGTGCCTAATGAAGAATTCACCACTTTAGCTACTGGATCATTGATATATTTTAGCTTATCTGCTGCAATACCAATTCCTTTATCCTGAATAATCAAATAACTCCCACTACTATCTTTTGCGGCATGAATTCGTATTGTACCATTTTGATAACTAAATTTAACAGCATTACTTATTAAGTTTCTAATTACGCATAATAACATTTCTTTATCAGCTAATACATCAACATCTATATCAATGTTCTGCTGAATCTGTAATTGCTTTTGTAAAATACTATCTGAAAATCCTGAGAGCGCTTGTTGTATTATTTCATTGAGCTGAAGCTGAATGGGTTGAGGCGAAAATCCTTTCATTTGTGTACTTGCCCATTTCAATAAATTATCCAATAGCTCTTGTGTATAGCCCAAGGTATTTTTCAGTTGCGCAGTATATATGCGAAGTTTTTCTTGAGAAAGCGTTTGATTATCTAATAAATAAGTAAATGCCATCAAAGAATTAATCGGAGTCCGCATATCATGACTAATGGTGCCCAATAACTGATCTTTTACAACCAATAATTCCTGAAGTGAATTTTTTTGCTCAGAGATAATAAGGTTTAGTTTTTTAGCCTTCCGCTGACTATAGAAAATAATAGTACCGCCAATGAGCAATACAATCACGGAGATTAAAAAAAACAAATTCAGGTATTTATTAAACCTTAATTCGAGTTGTTGATTATCGATTTGTTTTTTTGCAATAGCACGATCATAGTCTGACTTATCTTTCTGCTGTTGAAACGCAGCAGCTTGCAAACCGGCTTCATTCTGCAACTTGATTCTCTGTTGTAGAAAAAGTAACCGTTGTACATCTTTCTCTTTTTTAGCAAGTGCTAACTGATCTCTTTGTGTTGCAGCTAATAACACCTGTTGCTTCAGTTCGTTATCCAATAATTGTCTGTTATATCTGTATTCTTTTTCTTTAACCTCAAAATCAAGTATCAACTGCTTGCGTGTAATCTCTCTCTCTTTTTCAGCATTGAATAAACTATCTTTTATGACAACATATTGCTGAAAATAAAGAAATGCACTATCATACTTTCCCGTATACTCATGTATTCTACTAATCAGCGCATAGGCTTTTTGTAAGGTGCCTGGAATTTTATATTGATGAGCAATACCCACAGCTGAACGTGCCATTTGTAATCCGGCAGTGTAGTTTTTTTGTAAAAAAAAATATTCTGCATACCTGATTTTATTTTTGGATGAGGATACATAATAATCATGTCTCTGATCCAGATTCATCACAGTTTCAAAGTGCTGTTTTGCTTTTGTATAATCGCCCAATAATCCATACAGTTCCCCGATATTGGCATTAATTGAAGCCGCTAAAGCTGGGTCATCCTGAATAAATGCAATCGGTAAAGCTTTTTTAAAATACTCTAGTGCATGATTAAACCGCTGGGAAGGTACTACACCAAAATTGATAAGATCTTGATCATTCGCCTTCATGAAAGCAATACCCATTGCTTCATTGACTACTGCTACACCTCTTGAATTGGGACTATCTTGTACAAATAATCCAAGCGCTAAATTGAGATAAGGAAATGCTTTATCAATCTGATTTAAGTCTGTAAACACTTCAGCAATATTCATATAACAACTGCCCACTTCTCTTTTCATTCCTAATTTTTCATACAGAGGAATGGCTTGCTGATTTTTCTCAAGTGCTTTGACATAGTCCTTACTATCCATATAAATAGAGCCGGTATTCAAAAGAACACGAGCCATGCCATAAGTATTATTTGAAGCATCCGCAATAGCATATGATTCTTGATAGTGCGCTAGCGCTTCTGAATACCGGGTCCTACTATGATAAAACAAAGCCGCTCTATACTGCGCATCATAAAGCTTGTTTTTCAAATTGAGTTTTGTAGAGAGTATACGAACACTATCAAGATACAACTCCATCGGATCGTATTGTTGATGACTTCCATAATACCTGAACACTTCATCATACAACTTCAATTTGATAGAATCTGTTTTGGGATACTTTCTGAGTGCATTGATAAGATCCGCTTCAGATGGGTACTGTGCATGTACCTTGGCATGACACAAGCCCATAATACAAAACATTAGAATGAAACAACGCATCATAAAAAATCAGAACAGTTCTGCATTATTAAATGATATTAAAGAAATAGGAGGAAGCGCGTTATACAAAGCGCATGTAGGAATCGGGGGTATTGATTTTATCACGTGTTGGTTGTTTGCGAATAAATAAGCACAAAGCGTTGTAATATAAGACTTTAGAAATTCTTAACAATATACTGTTCCAATTTAATAAATAGCCCTTGCTGTCGGACTCGCATCTAAATCAATAAACTCCTGGTGTAGGTATTTATGATACGCAGTGATGGCTATCATCGCCGCATTATCAGTACAATATTCAAAATCGGGGATAAAAGTTTGCCATCCGTGTTTTTGACCTGTTTCTTTCAACGCATTACGCAACCCACTATTGGCACTCACCCCCCCCGCTATACACACTTGCCTGATTCCGGTTTGCTGAACCGCTTTTTTCAACTTCTTGATCAAGATATTTACAATTGTGTACTGAACAGAAGCACAAAGATCATGGAGATGATGTTGGATAAAATCCGGCGATTGCTTTTGTAAAAAATATAAAACCGATGTCTTCAGTCCACTAAAACTAAAATTCAATTCAGGTATCTGCGGTTCTGCAAAACGAAATGCTTGGGGATTTCCTGTTCTGGCATATTGATCAATCAAGGGGCCGCCGGGATAAGGCAATCCTAAGAGCTTGGCTGTTTTATCAAAGGCCTCTCCTGCAGCATCATCAATGGTTTCCCCAATTACTTCTAAATCCAAGGGTGAACGGGCTAATACGATCTGTGTATGTCCGCCACTCACCGTTAAACATAAAAAAGGAAAAGAAGGTGCCGGTTTCATGATCAGGTTCGCCAATACATGTGCCTGCATGTGATGTACCCCTATCAATGGGATATTCAATGATAATGCCATGGATTTTGCAAACTGCGCTCCTACTAGTAAGCTACCGATCAACCCTGGGGCTTGTGTGAATGCGATAGCATTGATGCTCGACAGTTGACAGTTGGCAGTTGACAGTGCCTGATGCACAACCGGAACAATATTTTGCATGTGTGCGCGACTCGCCAGTTCCGGAACCACGCCACCATATTGTTCATGAATGGTTTGATTGGCGATAAAGTTGGATAATATCTTTCCATCTACACATACCGATGCAGAGGTTTCATCACAAGATGACTCAATGGCTAATATGGAAATGGGCTGGCTAATAAGTTCAGGCATTTATGAATAAGCCTGCAAAATTACAATAAGAAAAGAGTTGATCTTGATTATTTTGTTCTGATCGCAACCACCGGATCCATTCGTGCTGCGATAGATGCCGGAATAATTCCGGAAATAATGCCTAATCCGATACAAATACTCAAAGCAAGAATGATAATATTGGGTGCAATATAAATGGGGAATGGAAGTACCGCACTTAAAACCAAAGACATCAACCAAACCAATGCCAGTCCAATCAATCCTCCTATGATACATAAAAATGCGCTCTCTAATAAAAACTCCGTAAGAATGGTTCTTCTCTTGGCTCCAATTGCTTTTTTCAATCCAATCTGACTGGTTCTTTCACGAACAGTCACAAACATGATATTGGCTACTCCAAATGCGCCCACGATCAAACTTAAACCTGCGATGGCCCATCCTCCGGCACTTACTTGTCCGAAAAACCCACTCACCGCCTCACTGAATTGCGCTACATCATTGCAGGAGAAATTGTTTTCTTCGGCCGGACTCAATCTTCTCAGTTGTCGCATTACACCCGTTAGCTCATCTGCCAATGCTGCGGAAGAGATATTGGGTTTTCCTTGTACCATAATGACCGGACTATTCAGGTCGGGGTTATATACACTGGCAAAATAATTATAAGACACCAGCACTGATTGATCATAATCAAATCCACCAATAAAACTTTGTCCCTGCTTCTTGACTACTCCTACAATATTCAATCGCTTGCCGTTATAACTAATCTGTTTACCTACGGCTTTTTGAGGAGAGCCAAATAATTGTTCGGCAACGAAAAAACCAATCACGGCAGAAGTAGTACCACGTAAAAATTCTGCTTCATTCAGATAACGTCCTTCATCGATCTCGATCGTCTGAATGGAATTGTATTCTTGTGTAATCCCATAGAGATTGATATTGCTAAGGATATTGTCTTTGTAGCTGATATTAGAATTCGTGTTGACATAAAAAGCCACATTGCTTGCCAACTGGCTTTTCGCTTTGATAAAGCTCATCTCACCTTCTTTCATAGGTGGGCGCTTCACATATTTCCACCAAGGATAATCGGGACCTCCGCCGCTGTAATCCCATTTATCAATATAAATTGTGTTGTTACCAAATGCTTTGATATCATTCTGTACTTTTCTTTCCAGGCTATCTACAGTAGCCAATACACCAATAATGCAGAAAATTCCAATGGTAATGCCAAACAACGATAAAAAAGTACGTAGTTTATTGACCCTCAACTCTTGAAGCGCCATCCGGAAACTATTCCACAATATGCTGAGCAGCTTAAACATATCCAAATGTAAGGTGTGAAGAGGAATAGATCATGAGAATTTTATGGATGGGAAAGCATCTAAAAGACAAGTATCGCACTCTATGCATCTGAAATGTTCAAAGAGCATGACCACAAGCCTATTCCAAGTTCAACAACACAAAAAACAGGCATAAAAACGAGAACAATTGCTTATTTCCTATTGTTTATCAACATTATGCATGAAAAAAGTTTTTCGTTTGAGAAATAGCTATCTCCTTCTGTGCTATTTTTGCAGCGATTTCTTAAAACATAAACTTGCGATATGACCTGGAAACAAGTATTTATTTCATCAGTTGGAAAGAAGCTGGTCATGGGACTTACCGGTATTTTCCTGATCCTCTTTCTAATCGTTCATGCCGGATTGAATGCCTGTATTTGGGCCAATGATGGAGGTGAAATGTTTTTACATGCAGCCCATTTCATGGGTGGCAACTGGGTTCCCCGCATTCTTGAGATCGGACTTTTTGTAGGTTTTATCCTGCACATTTACCAAGGTTACCTCCTGACCCTTGAAAACAAGAAAAAACGTTCTGTAGGTTATGCAGTAGCGTACAGCGATGGCAGCAAATGGTATAGTCGCAGTATGGGGCTGTTGGGTACATTAATCTTGTTATTCCTGATCATGCACATGTCTCATTTCTGGTTTCCGAACAGATCCAATCAGGGATTTCTTTTAGGTCCGGAAATCAATTTATATGAAAAAATGAAAACGGAGTTCAGCGTTCTGTGGGTTGTCATTGTATATGTGATCGGTTGTATTTCGCTGGCTTATCATTTGGCACATGGATTCCAGAGTGCTTTCAAAACACTTGGTGTACACAATAAAAAGTATAACAAAATGCTGGTAAGCATCGGATATGGATTCTCAGTCATTGTTCCACTGGTTTTCGCGATGATGCCTATTAGTTTTTATTTTAAATGGATTCAATAGTGAAAGGTGAAAAGTGAAACGGATTTTTCACTTTTCACCTTTCACCTTTCACTTTTACTCTTTTTCACTTCAAAAATCGTCTCGTATGCTGAATGCGAAAATTCCCGCAGGACCTTTAGAAAGTAAATGGACAGATTACAAAGGACATTGTAAGTTGGTGAATCCTGCCAACAAACGTAAGTTGGAAGTGATTATCGTAGGTACCGGTCTTGCCGGCGCATCCGCTGCTGCATCTTTGGGCGAACTGGGGTATAAAGTGAAAGCATTTTGCTTTCAGGATTCGCCTCGTCGTGCGCACTCGATTGCTGCACAGGGTGGTATCAATGCCGCAAAGAACTATCAGAACGATGGCGACAGCGTTTTCCGTCTTTTCTATGATACCATTAAAGGAGGTGATTACCGTGCTCGTGAAGCAAACGTTCACCGTTTAGCTGAAGTAAGCGCCAATATTATTGACCAGTGCGTGGCGCAAGGTGTTCCTTTTGCACGTGAATATGGTGGATTATTGAGTAACCGTTCATTTGGTGGTACGCAAGTACAAAGAACTTTTTATGCTGCCGGACAAACCGGGCAGCAATTATTGATAGGTGCTTATCAAGCATTAGAGCGTCAGGTGGCATTGGGTAATGTAAAGATGTACAGCCGTCATGAAATGCTCGAGATTGTTAAGATCGATGGTAAAGCACGTGGTATTATTGCTCGTGACTTAGTGAGTGGAAAATTGGAACGTCACTTTGGTCATGCAGTATTGCTTTGTTCAGGTGGTTACGGTAATGTATTCTATTTGTCTACCAATGCCATGGGAAGCAATGTAACCGCGGCATGGAAAGCACACAAGCAAGGCGCCTTATTTGGTAACCCTTGCTTTACACAGATTCACCCAACTTGTATTCCGGTGAGTGGTGATCATCAGTCTAAATTGACATTGATGTCAGAATCGCTGCGTAATGATGGTCGAATTTGGGTGCCTAAAAAACAAAATGATACCCGTAAAGCCACTGATATTCCAGAAGATGAGCGTGATTACTATCTGGAAAGAAGATATCCTGCTTTCGGTAACCTTGTACCAAGAGATGTAGCATCTCGTGCTGCGAAAGAAAGATGTGATGCGGGTTATGGTGTAGGTTCATCTAAGCAGGCTGTTTATCTGGATTATGCCTCTGCCATTGAAAGATACGGACGCACAGAAGCCAATAAGCAAGGAAAGAGCAATGCCAGCATGGAAGAGATCATTGCTATGGGTAAAGAAGTGGTAAAAGAAAAGTATGGTAACCTGTTTGATATGTATGAAAAGATCACAGGTGAAAATCCATATGAAGTTCCTATGCGCATCTACCCTGCCGTTCACTATACCATGGGAGGATTGTGGGTAGATTATGAATTACAAACCACGGTTCCGGGATTGTATGCTTTAGGTGAAGCCAATTTTAGTGATCATGGTGCCAACCGTTTGGGTGCTTCTGCACTGATGCAGGGATTGGCCGATGGTTACTTTGTGATTCCATATACCATTGGTAACTATCTGGCAGATGAAATTTATAGCAATGCAATTGCTACTGATCATCCTGCATTTGCTGAAGCAGAAAAAGCAGTGAATGATCGTATTCATCAGTTGATGAACATTAAAGGAAAGCAAACTGTAGAAAGCTTCCATAAGCGTTTGGGTAAGATTATGTGGGATAAATGCGGTATGGCTAGAAACGAACAAGGATTGAAGCAAGCCATCGCTGAGATTCAGGCATTAAAGAAAGAGTTTTGGAGTGATGTACGTATACCGGGTGAAATTGAACAAATGAATCCGGAATTGGATAAAGCCAATCGCGTTGCAGACTTTATTGAGTTAGGAGAACTGATGTGTATAGACGCATTGAACCGTAATGAAAGTTGTGGAGGACACTTCCGCGAAGAATCGCAAACAGAAGAAGGCGAAGCTTTACGTGATGATGCTAACTTTATGTACGTAGCTGCCTGGGAGTTCAAAGGTGAACACCAGTGGGAACTACATAAAGAAACATTGAATTATGATGTAATTAAGCCTAGTCAGCGGAATTACAAGTAGAATGATGGGCCGCAGATTTTTATGATTTATTATGATCATAATCAATCATAAAAATCTGCGGCCCATAAATAATCCATTGGAAAGAAGAGGCGAGTGATTTATTACTTACCTAAAATTTCCTATCTATGGATGAAAATTTTAAACACACAGCTCTTACAAATAAGATAATAAAAAGCTTTTATACTGTTTATAATCATCTCGGGTTTGGTTTTTTAGAGAAGGTCTATGAAAAAGCACTTTTAATAGAACTTAGAAAACAAGGTTTGAGCGCATCAAGACAAACTCAGTTAAAAGTGTTTTATCATCAAATAGAAGTAGGTGATTATTTTGCGGACATAGTTGTTGAAAATGAAGTTATCATTGAGGTTAAAGCTGCAGAGGGATTGATTGAAATCCATGAAGCGCAATTGACCAATTATTTGAAAGCAACGAACATTGAAGTCGGACTCTTACTTAACTTTGGTAAAACACCACAGTTTAAGAGAAAGGTCTTCAGTAATAAATACAAGAAACACTTATAACATCGTGATATGGAACACTACCACATGAATTTGAATCTCAAAGTTTGGAGACAAAAGAATAACCAATCAAAAGGAGAGTTTAAATTATATCGAGTTGAAAACATTTCTTCAGAAATGAGTTTTCTGGAAATGTTTGATGTGCTGAATGAGCAACTTATCCGTGATGGCGAAGATCCTGTTACATTCGATCATGATTGTCGTGAAGGTATTTGTGGAGCTTGTTCCATGTACATCAATGGAAAACCCCATGGTCCATGGCAGGCCAATACCACCTGTCAGTTGCACATGCGTGCTTTCAAAGATGGTGATACTATTGTAGTAGAACCATGGAGAGCCAATGCGTTTCCGGTTATCAAAGATTTGATGGTTGATCGTTCCGCTTTCGATCGCATTATTCAAGCCGGCGGTTATATCAGCGTGAATACCGGTAATGCTGTGGATGGTAATGCCCTACCCATTGAAAAAGATAAAGCAGACAGCTCATTCGCAGCGGCTATGTGTATTGGTTGCGGTGCTTGTGTTGCTGCCTGTAAGAATAGTTCAGCGATGTTATTCCTTAGTGCAAAAGTGTCACACCTCGCATTATTGCCACAAGGTGCACCTGAACGCAAATCACGTGTCATGAACATGGTAGCGCAAATGGATAAAGAAGGTTTTGGTGCATGTACCAATACCGGTGCTTGTGAAGCAACTTGTCCAAAAGAAATTTCTATCAGCAATATCGCTCGTTTGAATCAGGAATATTTGATGGCGAGTTTGACGGCGGAGTAAAGAGCTGCTAGCAGCTAGCTACTAGCTTCAAGACTAATGAATAAAGCCATTCATAAAATTGAATGGCTTTATTCATTAGCAAGAAGATGATTTAAAAAATGCTAGCAGCTAGTAGCTGATAGCTAGAAGCTTTTTATTTTTTCTTCAACAACAAAGCACTCACCAAAGAAACCAACAGTCCTACCGGTAAAATTTCTGCATAGGTCATGAGGGCATTGAATAGCGGATTTTTATACCATTTTGCAAAACTGGCCATTTCGGCTGTTTGCTTGGCCAATTCAGCTTCAGTGGCTCCAGCCGCTTTTGCTTTTGCAAGTTCTACTTCGGCATATTTTTCTGCAAAATCAGGAAAGAAATAAAAGTATTCTACCAACCAGGTAGCTACATAAAAAGTAGAAGCGATCAATGCAATCAATAGTCCAATCTTAAAGGCTTTTCCAAAACTAATCAGTCCATTATTGTATCGGTCGCGGAAGCTTTTGATACCGACAAAAATAAAAGCGAAGGCCAGGATCATGGATGCATATCCATAGATCATTCCATTTTCATGATCGCCGGAAGATTTAAAATACATGGTAGAAGCTACCATCAATACACTGACGATCAATCCGGCAATAATGCCATTGACAAGAACCACTTTTTTCATATGTGTTGGTTTAGGGTGATAAAAGATGCGCTAAAGTCGGATCTCTGCCTATCTTTTCGTTCATACTTTCGGGTGATTTTGATGATCTTGTCCAGAAATCATCCAAAAGCATGAATCCTTAGGCGATCAAACCGATCTTTTTTGCCTTTTCAACTGCTTGCGTTCTTCTTTGCACATCCAGTTTTTCAAAAATTCGCGCTGCATGGGTCTTCACCGTATTCAGCGATACAAATAATTGAGCGCCTATTTCCTGATTACTCATCCCCTGTGACATCAATTGTAAAACTTCTAATTCTCTTTCGCTGATACCCAATAGCTCCATTTCCTTTCTATTGATTTCAAAAGGAAGCGATGGGTCACGATATACAGTTTTTTCTATGACTCGGGTTTCTGTTTTAGGTCGCGTAAGTTTTTGGGATAACCAGATACCCAATCCGGTAAAAAATAAAGCAATCATTCCTGCATAGATCTCAAAAGAATGCTGATAGATCAGGAATTTCAACTCGAGCCATCTTAATAACAGTAAAAGAATAGCCAGTGATAAGCCATACAATCCAACCGTTTTGTATTTATTGAGAACCGTAGTTTTCATCTTCTCTAAGATAATAACTCCTCTTCAAAACCCACGACCTTACCTTTGCAATATGCCCAACCCCTATTTTCAGTTCAAACAGTTCACCATCCATCAAGATCGATCTGCGATGAAAGTTTGCACGGATGCTTGTTTGTTTGGAGCTTGGGTGGGGAGGAAAGTGGAGAGTGAACAGTTGACAGTTGACAGGAAGAATAATAGCAGGGCTTTGGATATTGGAACGGGTACAGGATTACTGTCCTTGATGCTTGCGCAAAAAAGCGATGGCTGGATTGATGCCATCGACATCAACCACTCCGCTGCTCAACAAGCAGAAGAAAATATACAAGCTTCCAAATGGAAAGATCAGATAACCGTACACGCTATCAATTTACTGGAATGGAAGAGCGAACCGTATGATCTGATCATTTCCAATCCGCCTTTTTATGAGAACGATCTTAAAAGTCCAGACACCCAACGTAACCTGGCTTTACATGATAGCGGATTAACCCTGGTTACACTATTTGAACAGGTGGCCCGTTTACTACAACCCCATGGCAGATTTGCATTGCTGCTACCCGCACATAGACGAACAGAGGCCATGGATCTGGCAAAACAATATAACTGGATAGCAACTGAAACAGTAGAAGTTTGTCAGACAGAAAAGCATATACCTTTTCGGGTGATGTTTTGGTTTGAGAAAGCTATTGCTGCAGGTGAAGAAAAAAGAATACGGATCAAAGAAGATGGAGAGTATACTGCGGTTTTTAGGGATTTGCTGAAGGATTATTATTTAGCATTTTAGTTGCCACTGAAGGCACTGAGATACACTGAATATTTCTGTGCATTTCTGTGGCTTCAGTGGCAATCTATCATTAGTGCGCCGCATAATCCGATAAATAATCAAAATAACTAGTCAGCTTCCCTTTTGAAAGAATCGTAGCACGATCAATGGTTTCACTACCGCCTTTTCTGATATCTTCCAGTACATATTTGATCAGTTGTTCCCCAAAATATTTACTGGCATCACGAGGCAATTCATTGGGTAAATTACCTACTGCCATTACATCTACACTATTAGACAAATAAGGCGCGGTTTTTTCAAATGAAGATCGATCAACGCCGTAAACAGGATCGTTAATGGTACCGTCACCCAGATTACAAGGTACACTACCGCCTTTATCATCCGTAATATCTGCAATAGTTTGTATGCGAAAATCAGCGGCACGCAGGTCATCCATTTCAAATAAGCGGGGAATATTGTGATCCCAATAAATACCATTCATGAGAATATCGGTATCAGCACAATATTGTTTGAAAATGCATTCATACTCTTCCGGATGATGGTGAAAATGATCCCGTTGATAAGTACGATTGATTTTATGGCGATACAGATCACTTCCTTTCAAATGCACATATACCGGATAGGTAAATGAACGGTTCAGGTATTCATCCGGCTCTACTTCCTGAACATCCATCAGATTCATGATCTCCAAAATACCATGCGCTACACGTCCGCTACCGGTTACAGCAATTTTGATATTTGGAAGTTTGAGCCCGAAATAAGTATGGATCAATTCACGATAATCTTTTACTTCTACTACCCTATTCAAATGATAAGCGCCTGTTCTGTTTCCATAACACATGATGCCATTATGCGCCCCAACAATACCGGCAAAAAACCCAAAGCCAATGATACGTTGTCCATCGGTATGTTCCAGACACTCATAATCAATCAACGTGATGTTTTTATCCATCATGGCATGTAACAAAGCCTGGTTATACGGTTGTTTTTTCTTGGTATGAGAAAAAAACAGGTAAGTTTTATTCGGAATCAACATGCTCAGCGGTACTTCTTTGATACCCAACAGAATCGAACAAGCAGACAAATCATCGGTCACTTCAATGCCGGCATCTAGATACTCCTGATCCGTAAAACATCGGTTAGGTGATTGTTGTACCTGTATTTTCAGATCGGGAATATTTTTTTGCAACCATTTGCATTGTCCGGGTGTAAGTGCCACCCGGTTATCTGCCGGAATTTTTCCCTCTCTAATAAGTCCGATAACAAGCATTGGAGTAATTTTGGGCAAGATAGCGTTTTAAGGGAGTGAAAAGTGAGAAGTGTCCACAGGACTCCTTTGGAGAAAGGTGAAAAGATAGTAGCACAATACCCCCCCTTCACTTTTCACTTTTCACTTTTCACTTTTGACTTTTGACTTTTCACTTTTGACTTTTCACATCCATGAACCATTTCGAATTATTCAACCTCCCCATTACCCTGCGACCCGATACCAGTCAGTTATCGAAACAATATTTCGAGTTACAGCGAAAGTATCATCCGGATCGTTATATACAGGCTTCGGAAGAAGAGCAGGAAGAAGCATTACAGGTGTCTGCACAGGTGAATAAAGCCTTCAAAACTTTAAAAGACCCTGATGAGACCATCAAATATGTATTACAATTAAAAGGATTATTGGAAGAAGAAGAAAAATACCAGTTATCGCCCGATTTTTTAATGGAAGTGATGGAGTTGAATGAACTGAGGGAAGAAGGCGATACAGACAGTATTACCGCTACGATTGACCAACTAAAAAAGCAGATCTATGAACCTGTGGAAGCGATTATTACAAATTATCAGGAGGGTATTACTACCGAAAAAGAGTTGTTGCAAGTGAAGGAGTATTATTTTAAGAAGAAGTATTTGGATAAAATTTGAAAATGTGACAATTTGAAAATTTGAAAATGAGGTTACCCAAAGCCTCAGCACAGCAACGCTAACCGATATTTTGTGCCAAAGGCACAAAAAAAACATTTTCAAATTTTCAAATTCTCAAATTTTCAAATTTTATCGTATCATTGCAGCCCAATAAAAAGCCCAGATGGCGGAACTGGTAGACGCGCTAGACTCAAAATCTGGTTATCGCAAGGTAGTGCAGGTTCGATTCCTGTTCTGGGCACAAAAGCAGCAAATCATTTGCTGCTTTTTTTATCTCTATCACTCCCACTGCAATCACGCCAATAATTAATACCTTTCATGAAACATTCTCCATGCACAAACGCGACTTCCTGAAATCCCTTTCACTAGCTGGTATCTCTTTACCCTTTAGTGGACTCGCCATGGAGCAATGGGTCAGTAAATATGAAGCTATGTCTGCAAACAAATTAGCCACCGAAGAAGATTTCTGGTCGGTCATCCGTTCGGGATATGTATTGAAACCGGATTATATCAATCTTGAAAATGGCTACTATAATTTTCTACCCCAAAACATTCTCGAAGCCTATATTCAGAATATCAGGGAAGTCAACAAGCAGGGCGCATTTTATATGCGTACTGTTCAAGGTGAGAACAAAAAGAAAAGCGTAGAACAACTCGCAGCGCTTGCGGGTTGTAGTGCAGAAGAATTAATCATTACTAGAAATACAACCGAATCCTTGGATACCATCATCGGTGGGTTCCCTTGGCAAGCCGGTGATGAAGCGGTAATGGCTTATCAGGATTATGGTGCCATGCTGGATATGTTTCGCTTAGTAGCAATACGGCATGGTGTGGTGAATAAAATGGTATCTGTTCCCAATAACCCGCAATCAGACGAAGAGATCGTTCAAGTATATGCCAATGCCATTACGCCCAAGACCAAATTGTTGATGGTTTGTCATGTCATCAATATCACCGGACAGGTAATGCCTGTTCAGAAGATTTGTGATATGGCGCACAGTAAAGGCGTACAGGTTTTGGTTGATGGCGCTCATGCGTTTGCACAACTGAATTTCAAAATACCGGATCTGCATTGCGACTATTATGGCGCCAGCTTACACAAATGGTTGAGTGTGCCTTTGGGTGCAGGCATTTTATACGTGAAGAAAGACCTGATACACCAAAACTGGCCATTACTGGGACCTTCGGAAGGTGAAGAAAAAAGCATTGCACGATTGAATCATACCGGTACACATCCTGTAGCAACAGACATCACCATTCCTTTTGCCATTCAACATTATCAGATGATTGGTGCTGAAAGAAAAGAAGCACGTTTAAAATACCTGCAACAATACTGGACTACACAAGTGCGTAAATTTCCCAAAGTGATCCTGAACACACCCGAAGATCCCGATCGCTGCTGTGCTATTGCCAATGTAGGGATCAAAGGAATGAAACCGGCTGAATTGGAAGCCGCATTGATGAGCAAATACAAAATATATACCGTTGCTATTGATAGACCTGCCGCACAGGTACAAGGCTGCCGTATTACGCCCAATGTGTATACCACTATACAGGAATTGGATGCATTGGTCAATGCTTTGAAGAATCTTTGATTTGTTGATCTTTGATTTCTTGATTTAATTTGAAAAGTGAAAAGTCAAAGGTGAAAAGTGAAAGGGATTCAAAAAAACAAATCAAAAAATCAAAGATCACAAAATCACAGATCAAAAATGAGCCTCTCTCCCTCTGAATGGATATCCAACTACGCTGATGCACTGTATGCTTATGCAAAACCAAGGGTCAATGATGCCCAGTTGGCAGAAGATTTAGTACAGGAAACTTTTTTAAGTGCGTGGAAAGCGAGAGAAGGCTTTAAAGGAGAAGCTTCTGAGAAAAGTTGGTTATTTACGATTTTGAAGAATAAAATCATTGATCATTACCGTAAAAAAAGCAAGGAGATCATTCAGACCGGATCGGGACAGGATGCAACAGATATTTTCTTTAATGGTGCTGAGCATTGGACAGAAAAAGACAAACCGATGAATTGGGGAATTGATGGGGCAGACAGCATACAACAAAAGGAATTTTATCAAATCCTGGAAAATTGTAAGAAGAAATTACAACAGCAGCAACAAGCAGTATTTGTAATGAAATACATGGAAGACATGGATGCTGATGAAATTTGTAAGGCATTGAACATTACATCGTCTAACTATTGGGTGTTGATACACAGGGCCAAACTCGGACTGAGAGCCTGTTTGGAGAAAAACTGGATCAACCTCAAATAATAACCTGATCAACATGGGATTATTTACTATTAGTTGTAAAAAAGCCACTTATCTGGTTTCAAAAAAGGAAGAAGGTAAGTTGAACTGGATCGAAAGCATTCAGTTTCGGACGCATATGGCTATTTGTAGCTTATGCAGGTTATTTGAACAACAATCCAAACTCATTAGCAAGCATGCCAAACACATGCATAGTGATGCATCGCTTTCGGAGGATCAAAAAAAGAAGATGGAGCAGTCCTTACATCAGATCCAATAGGTCGCAGATTTTTTCCCTAGGAATCTTTTGGATATGATGGATTATGATTGATAAAAAAATGTCGAACATATTTCTACATTCGACATTCATTATTCCTCTGTTGGATATTTCTTATTTCTCCGAAGGATTCTTCTTACCCGCTAGTAATTTTTCCAGTGCTGTCTCCAGTCTTCTTTGACGGGTCTCTTCTTTTTTAGCACCTTGAATCCAGGTTACATATTCTTTTTGATTGGTAAAAGACAAAGAAGTGAAAAACTCTTTGGCTTCTTCATGTTTGGTAAACAATCTTTCCAGTTCAACGGGTGCCACTACCAAACGTTTTTCAAAATCCACACCCATTTCCTGACTTTTTACTTCTGAGAAGGCTCTGGAACGGTTAGGGATTTTATCGGTTTTTTTAAACCGAATCGCACTCCACACATGATCCAATGCTACCTGACGTACGGATTCGTATTCTTTTTTGGTCAAACAATCCCAACTGCAATCGCGGTTCAGATCGCTGACGATTTTGCTGGTTGTTTTAGGATAAGCCACCCATAGTTTGCTGTCTTCATGCAAGGCCGGTATTACTTCACACAAAACTGTATTCAACTGCTGTTGGCTGATAGCAAATACCAAGGCAAAGTCTACCTTTTTACTTCTCAACAGCGGAGTTACATTTTTGGCGTAGGTTAATTTGGCAAACTGCTTTTCGATGGCTGAAGGAAGACCCTGGATTAAGAGGTTCTTCTCATCCTTCAGCTGTAATTTTTCTAACATCGTCTGATTTGACATGCCTAAAGAGAAATTTACAAGGATGAACAAAAGAAGTGCAAAGTTAAAAAAATGTTACCGCTTTCCGCAAACAATTGGTAGGTATTTTGTGTTTGAGGCCACTTTTTAACAGAAAAAGGGCTGATTTTACTATCATATTATAATTAATGAAATGCTATTCAAGTAATTTTAGAAAAACGCTGTGACACTTTCCATTAACTCCGTGCAACTCTGTGGTCCAATAAACAACCACAGTGTTGCACGGAGGTTGGCACGGAGTTACACAGTTTTTTGACTTTTGTCCGAAGGACTCCTAAGGAGATTTTTTACTTTTTATAATAATCCCTCACCGTCTGATCCATGATCTTTTGCAGTTCGGCAATACGGGTTTCATCTGCGGGGTGCGTACTTAGGAACTCAGGGGGTTTATTGCCTCCGGATGCAGCAGACATTCTCTTCCAAAAAGCAATGGCTTCACGTGGGTCATAACCTGCTAGGGCAGAAAACATGAGTCCCAATCGATCTGCTTCCAATTCATTTTTACGGCTAAAGGGTAACATCACTCCTACATTAGAGCCAATACCATAAGACATCATGAATAAGTTTTGAGTTTCCGTGGGTTTGGATGCCAATGCTGCAGACAATGCCATCCCGCCTAATTGTTGAAACATACCCTGACTCATCCGTTCATTACCATGACGCGCCAATGCGTGTGCCACTTCATGCCCCATTACAACCGCCAACCCAGCTTCATTGGCTGTATAAGGAAGAATACCTGTATACACCACGATCTTTCCTCCCGGCATACACCAGGCATTGGGTTCTTTATTGTTCACGAGGTTCACTTCCCACTGAAAATTTTCCAGTTCTTTACTCAATCCTTTCTCCGTATAATATTGTTTGATCGATTCAATGATACGATCCCCTACACGCTTCACCATTACTGCATCCTTATTAGCTGTTGCCGATACTGCAGGATTCGCCGTCATAAACTCTTTGTACTGAGAAAATGCCATGGCCTGCACTTCAGATTCAGGAATCAAGTTGAGTTGTTTACGTCCGGTAATCGCATTACGATGACAGGATACTGCAACCATAGTAACCGCAGACAATAAAATCAGGTACTTTTTCATAGATCAAAACTTTAGGGAATACAACGAAAAATCTTGCCAAAGATAAGACTGGAATGAAGTGTTGCAGTGTTATAGTTGGCTTATGGTTTATGGTCCATGGTAGGAATACTTTTTTAGATGGTAAGTAGTATATCAGAGTATACCACCACCTCAACTATTAACTATGACCCATAAACCAAAACCTATAACCTATAACCTATAACCTATAACCCATAAACTATGGACCATGGACTACTCTCAATTCTGCTTAAACCTATCGCGGCGAAGGCGGCGGCGGTCGCGGTGGCGAAGGATGGGCACTTTACTTTCGGTGCCTTTCAGGATGCGGGAAATATTTTTCTGATGGGTCAGTACCACCATCAATGCTACCAGTACTGCAAAAATGCGATAGAGTGTTTCTTCTTCATTGAAGATAAATAGGATAAACACCATAAAGGAAATACCCGCTAGAATAGAACTTAAAGAAACAAATCGTGTCAGGTATAATACGATCAGGAATACGCCGATACAACATAATGCTACAACGGGTTGAATGGCCACTGCCATACCCAGTAAAGTTGCTACCCCTTTACCACCACGGAAATTGGCCCAGATCGGGAAAATATGTCCCAGTACAGCCGCCAGTCCCAATCCAATCATGAGGTTGGTTCTATCCCATTCATTGGTTAAATAATAAGGGAGAAGAATATATAGTGAAGTTGCGATTACACCTTTGATGACATCTACCATCATCACAAAACTGCCCCATTTAGAGCCGAGTACGCGGAATGTGTTGGTAGCACCTGCGTTACCACTTCCGTAGTCTCTGATATCAATACCAAAAAAGCTTTTGCTAACCCAAATAGCGGTGGGAACAGATCCAATAAAATAAGCCAATACAATGAGCAATAATTCGTTCATCGGGGGGTGGTTGAAGTTTGGAGCTACAAATATAGCTAAAATGAAGATAATGATTTCTTAACAGACCCCAATGGGGAAAATCAGTTCTTCAGACGTAAAGCTATCCACCCTCCCTTTTCCAAGGTAAGCTGATGGGTCCAACCCAATGTATTACAGGCTGTTAGTATGTCGGATTCGTCCATCACCAGTAACCCGCTGAGTAAAATAGAGCCCCCGGACTTCACAGCTTTACCCAAAAAAGCTAGGTTATCGAGTATGATATTCTTGTTAATATTGGCGATGATGATATCATATTGTTTTTCCACATTAGCAGTATCAAGTAATTGAATATCAGTAAAATTACAACGATTGATTGAACTATTTTCGGAAGCATTTTCAATACACCAAGGATCATTGTCGACCGCGAGGACCTCGACAGCCCCCAGTTTTTCAGCAAGGATGGCCAAAATGCCTGTACCGGTTCCAAAATCAAAGACAGATTTTCCTTGAAAATCAATATCTTCCATCAATTGCATCACTGAATAGGTGGTTCCGTGGTGACCGGTTCCAAAACTCATCTTGGGCGTAATAATGATTTCATGTTTCACTCCTGTTGCAGGAGGATGAAAACCGGCCCTTACAGATACAAAGTTACCCACCTGAACCGGCTCAAAATTTGATTCCCAAAGTGCATTCCAATTTTGCTTTTCAATTATTGATTTTGAATAGGTTAAAGCATACTGATTCAATATAAAATCAATATCTGAAAAGGATATATTCTCTTCCGGCACATAAGCTTTTAGTCGATCTTCCAGCTCTTCAAATCCCTCAAATCCAATCAATGACAATTCTGCAATCAGGTTTTCCATGATCGATGAATCAGATACAGGTATTTCGATTGCAAGGGTTCTATTCGTGTTATTCATAATGCGCTCTCTTTTTGGTAAAGAAAAGAGGCATTCTCGTAAAAGAATGCCTCTATATAAAGTTGAAAATAAAAATTATTCTCCTTTAGGCTCGCCAGATTGTTCTTCTCTTGGCTTCTGTCCTTCCGGTCTTGGCATCAGTACCTTACGGCTCAATTTGAACTTTCCGGTCTTAGGATCCAATCCCACCAGTTTCACTTTCACAATATCACCTTCGTTGAACAAGCCTTCCATGCTTTCTAAGCGCTTCCAGCTGATTTCACTGATGTGTAACAATCCTTGCTTACCCGGCATGAATTCAACGAATGCTCCGAATTCTTTAATGCCTTTTACCGGACCTTCATATACATCTCCTACCTGAGGAACTGCGGTGATACCACGTACCCAAGCTACTGCCTTATCAACTGATTCTTTATTCGCAGAGAAGATGCTCACTTCACCTGTATTACCCACTTCTTCAATATTGATGGTAGTACCCGTTTCACGCTGAATTTCTTGTATTACTTTACCACCTGGTCCGATTACCGCACCGATGAACTCTTTGTCGATCACCAATTTCACCATACGTGGAGCGTGTGGCTTCACGTCTGGACGATGTGCCGGAATGCACTCATACATCGCATCAAGGATATGTAAACGACCCTTTCTAGCCTGCTCCAGTGCCTCACGCATTACTTCCATGCTCAGTCCGTCTACTTTGATATCCATCTGTACACCACAAATACCATCGCGGGTACCGGTTACTTTAAAGTCCATATCACCCAGATGATCTTCATCACCCAAGATATCAGTCAAAATTGCATATTTACCATCTTCACGGGTAATCAATCCCATCGCCACACCACTTACGTGCTTTGGAACAGGAACACCTGCATCCATGAGTGCCAATGAACCGGCACAAACAGTGGCCATAGAAGAAGAACCATTACTTTCTAAAATATCACTTACCACACGTACGGTATATGCATAAGTGCTGCTATCCGGCATCATCTGCTTCAGTGAGCGTTGAGCCAGGTTACCATGTCCTACTTCACGACGGCTTTGTCCGCGCATCATCTTTACTTCACCGGTACTGAATGGAGGGAAATTATAATGTAGGAAGAATTTAGAATCTACTGATTTTGCCGCACTTTCTACCAACAATTCATCTAAAGCAGTACCGAAAGTAACCGTTGTAAGTGATTGAGTTTCACCACGAGTGAACAATGCGGAACCGTGTGGGGTTGGCAATGGATCGATTTCCATAGCCAGTGGACGTACTTCATCCAATTTACGACCATCCAAACGGAAACGGTCATCAATGATCATGCTACGAACTACTTCCCATTTCAGGTCTTCGTAGTATTTTTTCGCTAATTTTTTCTCAAGGTCAGTAGCTTCTTCACCTAAACTGGCGATCAGCTCTTCTTTCAATGCACTGTAAGCATCGCTGCGCTCATGTTTGGCAGATCCTTTACGAGAGATCTCATACACACGCTGTTTAGCAAATGCATTTACTTTCTCGCGAATCTCCTCATTCTGCTCGGGCTTCTTGTAATCGCGAACGGTGGTAATACCTTTCTTCGCACGCAATTCAGCCTGTGCTTTGATATGAACACGGATGGCATCATGTGCAAGTTCCAATACTTTAATGAGGTCTGCTTCAGAACATTCTTTGGCTTCACCTTCCACCATCATCAGGTTTTTCTCAGTAGCCGCTACAATGAATTCCAATTCTGATTTCTCCAGTTCTGAACGGGTTGGATTGATGATATACTCACCATTGATTCGTCCAACACGAACTTCACTGATGATTTCTTTCACAGGGATATCTGAAACAGCCAATGCTGCAGAGGCTGCTAAGCAAGCCAATGAATCAGGCATCACTTCATCATCACTGGATATCAGGCTTACCAATACCTGTACATCGCAGAGATAATCTTCAGGGAACAATGGACGCAAGGCACGATCAATCAATCGGCTGGTCAGGATTTCATAATCATTCAAACGTGCTTCACGCTTGAAGAAAGAACCGGGGATACGTCCCGCAGCTGCAAATTTTTCCTGATAATCTACGCTTAAAGGGAAGAAATCTTGTCCTTCCTTAGGTTCTTTATTGGCAACTACAGTTGCTAGTAATACGCAATTACCCTGACGAACTGTAACGGCTCCATCAGCCTGACGGGCCAACTTACCGGTTTCTATGGTAACGATACGATTTCCACCGATATCGAAACTTACACTAAATGGTTGTGATAACATAAACTGATTTTGTAAAAGACTTTATTCAAACATAAGGCGGGAAATCATGCTGAAAAAGCCCGGTTATTTGGGATTGATGAACGAAAAACAGGTATAGACACAAATAACTATTCCCAACCGCTAAAAAATATCAGTTGGGAATAGCATGTATCATAGACTGAAAAATTATTTTCTCAGACCCAGTTTCTCGATGAGTGCACGATAGCCCTGCAGGTTTGTTTTCTGCATATAAGTCAACAAACGCTTACGCTGACCTACCATCTGCATCAAACCACGGTGAGTGGAATAATCTTTTTTGTTGGCTTGCAAGTGCTTAGAAATGTGGGCAATACGCTCAGTCAGTAATGCAACCTGACCTTCAATAGAACCCGTGTTAGTGGCTTTACCACCGAATTCAGCAAAAATGCTGGCTTTTTTTTCTGTTGTTAAATGAGACATCTGAAAATGTTTAATAGACTCCGGAATGTTTTCCTCTTTATTTTTATCGGCTGCAAAGGTAGGTAATATCATGGAATTTTGATAATTTTAAATCCTGATTTTTAACCCGATTTGTCTTCCGGCGCCTACAGTATCCTCCCGTACCTGTTCAACCGCTGAAAAATGTTGTTTGCCAACTCCCTCATCAAGGGAAAATTGTAACTAATTTATTGATTTACAACAGAATACCATTTATTTTGTTGTACCAGCAAACCCATATACATGTTTGGAGTAACAATTCTTGGTAATAATTCTGCCCTTCCTGCCTACGATAGGCACCCCACAGCACAGGCAATTACCCTGAATGAACAGTTATTCCTGATCGACTGTGGCGAAGGCACCCAGATGCAACTGGCCAAGTACAAAGTGAAACGCGGACGCATCAACCATATTTTCATCTCGCACTTACATGGCGATCATTATTTTGGATTAATTGGTTTACTCACCAGCATGGGCTTACTGGGACGTGAACAAGATTTGCATTTGTACGGTCCACCCCAACTGAAAGATATTATTGAATTGCAACTCAATGTAGCTGCTACTACCCTTCCTTATGCCCTACACTTCTATGCGCTTGAAATAGAAGGATTGATCCTTGATCATCCCAAATATTCGGTGGAATGTTTTAAAACCCAACACCGTATTCCTTGTTTTGGTTTTATCATTCGTGAAAAAAAGAAACCAAGAAAAATCAATAAAGACGCGGTGCTGTCTTATGAGATTCCTTCTGTGTATTATGAGCGATTGAAAAATGGAGATGATTATGAAACAAGGGATGGAAAAATCATCAAAAACGAATGGGTGACTTATGCCAATATACCGGGAAGAAGTTATGCGTTTTGTGCCGACACCATTTATGATCCGCAAATAGCGGAGAAAACAAAGGGAGTTACTGTTTTATACCATGAAGCCACATATTTGAAAGACCTGGAAGAAAGAGCTGCGGCACGTTATCATTCCACTACCCTTCAAGCAGCTGCTATTGCACAACAAGCAGCAGCGCAAAAACTATTAATTGGACATTTCAGTAGCAAATACGAACTTCTGGATGATTTTCTTACCGAAGCGCAATCTGTATTTCCAAATACACAATTGGCGATCGAGGGAACTACCTATTTAATTTGATTTTTTTGATCAAAGCGAATGAAGGAACGCAGATTTTTATGATTGATTATGATCATAACAAATCATAAAAATCTGCGGCCCATCACTTGATCACAGTAACAGCAAGCCATTTATAAAAATCCCGAAACTCCTGCCGCCAGTAGGTTTCATTGTGTTGTCCGAGCGGATTGATGACGTTTCGAATAATAAACCGTTGCTTTTTTTGAAGTATATCACTCATCTTCTGCAAATCTGTTACTGATGATCCCCCTTCTTTACTTCCCGTATAAAAATAAAAAGCAGGCATGCTGGGAGTATTAAAATTTTCAGCCATCGTATAGATCTCTTTGGATATCCATAAAGAAGGAGAAAAAACACCGGCACCACCAAACACATCGGGATATTGCAATACGGCGTATAAACTGATCAACCCACCCATACTACTTCCCAGTACATAATTGTTAGGAGCAGATTTCAAGGTTCTGTATTTTGAATCGATATACGGCTTTAATGTTTTTGCAAGAAATTCCGCATAGGCTTTCCCCTCTCCCTTACCATATTGCGGATGATCGAATGGATTGTATTCCGTCATTCGTTTATCTCCTCCATTATCGATACCCACTACAATACATTCCTTTTGTAATTGTTGTTGCAAGCTGTCCAAACATTCATCCACACCCCATTCACCCATAAAAGCAGTTTGCTCGTTGAAGAGGTTTTGTCCGTCCTGCATGTAAATAACAGGATACGTTTTTGTTGAAGTAGCATAACCTTTCGGCAAATACACCCAGATTCTGCGGGTACGATTGAGTTGTGGAATTTTAAATGCGGTATCCATAATACGCACTTGTGGACTCGCCGTATATCTTTTTGGTTTTTCAGGATATTCATCTTTCCAACCCGGAATGGTAAACTCTTGCGTCAAATCATCATTCACTTCTAATACACGATCGGCGATATCTCTTCCATCAGCAGTAGTTTCTACTTTATCAAAACCACCACGTGTAAATTTGAAGGCATAAGTGCCTGCTGCCATCCCACGCAACACCACACTTTTTCTGGAACCGCCAAATGGTTTGAGTTTATAATTTTCATCTTTAGGATTCCAGTTATTGAAGTTGCCAGCTACATAAATATCATCGTTCTCTTTGGTAGCTACTGAGTTCACAATGAGACGTACTGTAAACTGTGCTTTTACTTGAATAGTAAAAAGAAGGGCAGAGATGAAAAGGATCTGTTTCATATTCTGAAAATACGAAACACATGTGATCCTTGATGCTTTGGTCTAGTTAAAAGCGCCATTTCTATTAAAACTCTGTGCCCTCTGCGCTAAACTCCGTGTAACTCTGTGGTAAAAAAATAACCACAGAGTTACACGGAGTACGGCACTGAGTTGCACAGTGTTTTCACCTTTCACTTTTCACCTTTCACCTTTCCCCCTCCCTAATCCAATATCTCAACATCTTTCGGATACTTCGCAGCATTGAATACAAACACATTATCAGCTACTGCTTTATTGGGTACAATATTGGTGAAGCTTACTTGTACGGTATTGTTTCCTTTATCCAAGATTACTGCACGTGTAATCATGTTTTTAGACTTATCAACAAAAATGTTGACTTTAGAAAAATTCTTACGGCTATCCAATGGTTTCAATTCGATCTCATGAAAATTACCCTTGGTACCCATCAGTTTATAAGAAAAATCTTTATCATAGGCCCCGGACAATATTTTTTGTGGGCTGAGTGTTTGTCCACCCTCTTCTACTGCAGAAACCGTAATGGTTTTGGAACCATCATAGTTATAGGTTTTTGCTCCATCACAAAGGATTTCATTCTTCCCTTCTTTCAGTACATACTTTTGTCCTTTGGTAACAATGGTCCCTTTTTTGGTTCCATTATTTTTACCTCTACTGGTAACGGAAGTGATGGTAAACCCGGCGGAAATGGTTTTATATGCTTTGACCGTGGCACTAACAGCATCCAATATTTTTTTGGCATTGGGATCATTCTGTGCATTCACTTGCATCAACATCACCAACAGAACAAGCGCAATCGAGTATAATTTCTTCATTCTTTTCAATTAAAGGCGCAAATATAAGTTTTACTGCCTTGTATGACAGAAAGCATGCCAATTAGTTTATACCCAGGGGTTAAGATGCTGTTATAAATCGGCGAAATGGCAGAATTATGACATAGAATCGAGGAATTCCTGGAGTTCCATATCGGTTTTAAATAATACTTCTCTGGCTTTACTACCTTGATTAGGTCCCACTACGCCTGCGGCTTCCAATTGGTCCATTAATCGTCCGGCTCGGTTATAGCCTAGTTTCATTCGGCGTTGTATGAGAGACGTAGAACCCATCTGACTTTGAACAATCAGTCTTGCGGCATCTTCAAAAAGTGGATCGCGTTCACTGGCATCAAAATCTTTTCCTTCCATTTCTTTCTCATCTACATATTCCGGTAACAAGAAGGCTTGCGGGTAACCACGTTGGTCGCCGATGAACTCACATACATTTTCTACTTCCGGTGTATCAACAAAAGCACACTGTAAGCGGGTAATTTCACCATTGTAGCTTACGAGCATATCTCCTTTTCCAATCAATTGTTCCGCACCACCTGCATCTAAAATGGTTCTGCTATCAATCTTGCTCGATACTTTGAACGCAATACGCGCCGGGAAATTCGCTTTGATAGTACCTGTGATGATATTAACGGATGGACGTTGTGTAGCAATGATCAAATGAATACCGATGGCTCTGGCCAATTGTGCCAATCGGGCAATCGGCATTTCTACTTCTTTACCTGCTGTCATGATCAAGTCTGCAAACTCATCCACCACCAGTACAATGAAAGGAAGGTATTGATGTCCTTTTTCCGGATTGAGTTTTCTGGCGGTGAACTTTTCATTGTACTCACGAATATTTCTACAACCTGCTTCTTTCAACAGATCATACCGATTATCCATTTCAATACACAATGCATTCAATGTATGCACCACTTTTTTGGTATCCGTGATGATCGATTCTTCTTCTCCCGGAAGTTTTGCCAGAAAATGCTTTTCGATCACACGGTATAAACTCAACTCTACTTTTTTCGGATCCACCAATACAAACTTGAGTTGTGATGGATGTTTCTTGTACAACAAGGATACCAGTATCGCATTCAATCCCACTGATTTACCTTGTCCCGTCGCACCCGCCATCAACAAGTGTGGCATACTGGCTAGGTCTACAATAAAGTTTTCATTATCGATTTTCTTACCGATCGCAATCGGCAACGAGAATGCACTGTTCTGAAACTTATCACTCGCTAATAAGGTTTTCATACTCACCACAGTCTTGCGCACATTCGGTACTTCAATACCAATGGTTCCTTTTCCGGGTATCGGCGCAATGATACGGATACCAAGGGCCGCCAGACTCAAGGCAATATCATCTTCCAAATTTTTAATTCTGCTGATACGCACACCCGGAGCCGGTACAATTTCATACAAGGTTACAGTTGGCCCCACCGTTGCTGCGATACGCTGAATGGCGATATCATAGTTTTTAAGTGTGGCAATGATCTGATTTTTATTGGTCTCCAATTCAGTGGGATCATGAACAATTTTTTCACTACCATGCGTTTCCAATAAATCCAATCCCGGATATTTATAATCTTTCAGATCCAGTGTTGCATCGTATTTGGTATTCAGTTTACCGGGTGTAACTACCGGCGCTACATCCAGCTCTTCTTCTTCCTCAGGTGTTTCTTTGATCTCAAGTTCGAGTCCATCCGCATCTACATTCATTTTCTTGGGAGGTATCACATTGATCAAAGGTTCCGGCTTGGAAATTTCTTCTCCCATTGCTATATCCATCTCTTCTTCTTCTTCTTCTTCTTCCTCCTCTTCAAATTCTTCTTCCGCTTCTTCTTTCTCCACCATATCAAATTCATTCATCGGATCCGTGGTTTCCTCTTCTTCTTTTGGCATGATCACCACCACCCCACTTGCATCTGATTTCAATTTATTTTGACTGACCGGTAATCCATTTTCTTCCTCTGTTTCAGCTGCAACTGCCCCGGTCTCATCCCATTCCTGCTTTACAGCAACTTCATCATCGATCGATAATTTAAAATCATCATCATGTGCTTTATTGACTACAGGCGAAGAAAAATTCCATTCCGGCCATTTGAAACTTGGATTGAAACGCCAGATCACATAACTGAAGACCGATAACAACAACAGTGCGCCTGTTCCAATATTACCGATCCATTTTATAAACCAGGCATTCAACAATTCACCCACACCTCCGCCCCAAGAAAACGCACTGGCACGTGATACAAAGGCAAATGCCATACTCAACACTACCAAACCCACAATGACGTAACGGATATTACGAACAAGACTGAATATTTTTTTACCAAACAAGAGATTCACTCCGAGTACAAAAAAGAAAGTACAGAAGAGATAAGATGCCAGCCCAAAACCCTTGTAAAAAAGACTATGTGCCACATAAGCACCTACAACCCCTAGGAGGTTATTCACTTTTACATCATCCGTTTTAAAAATACGGATACCAAATTGGTGTACTTTATCCTGATCTTCTTGCCAAGTAAATAGATAGGATGTGAAGGCAACAAACAAGAAGATAGTCAACAATAAACTGGAAGCACCCAGGATTTTGGTGGTGCGTTCATCCTTTACTACCTCCGTAACCGTTACTTCCGGTTCTTTATCAGGCGTTAGTTCTTCCGGATTGGGAGCAGGTGGTGTTTTTTTCTTCAAGCGGTTTGCCATGAAAACAAATATAAGCTAAGGCAATGCCCGCTCCATCTGACTACCCACCTATGTGCAAAACTGATAAACAGATGCAGAGTTTTCCACTTTTATCAAGCGCCCCTACTGATACCCAATGCCAAACAAATCCAGCCTGCTACCAGTAAAGTACCGCCTAGTGGTGTTATTGGACCCACCCATGATAGTCCATTGAGTTGTGCTGCAGATTTATAAGTAAGGAGGTACAAAGACCCACTGAATAAGAACATACCCGCCATAAACAATACACCCGCCGCTTTCATCAATGAAGCTTGTCCGGATGCAAAAACCAATCCCGTCAATGCCAATGCAAATACATGATAAAACTGATATCGAACCGCTGTTTCATAAGTCACCAATGCTTCTGCCGAAACAATTTTCTTCAATCCATGTGCACCAAATGCGCCCAATACTACTGTGAGTGCTCCCAAAAATGAGGCGATGACCAAATAACTTTTATGCATATTGTTGAATGATTTTTTTAAAATTAGCTTCTGTAATCGATCCTTCCGACAAATGATGTTTGGCAAGTGCATAGAAAACTTCCCTTTCTTTTCGCTTATTCACCAAAAACTCGGTTAGTTCTTTGTCTGATAGATCGCGGATAAGTGGACGGTGTGATTTTTCAGGGATTAATCGCTCCGTAAGTACATCTACCGACTCATCGATCCAAATGGTGACTCCTTGTTTGTTCATCCATTCCATATTGTCAGCAAAGCATGGGGTACCACCACCCGTAGCCAGTACAAAAGATTTCTTCTCACCAAACCAACGAAGGATTTTGGATTCTGTTTTTCTAAAATAATCCTCTCCCTCTTCCTCGAAAATTTCACTGATCGTTCTCTCTTCGTGCGATTCAATCAGAAAATCGAGATCATAACCTCCTGTCTTGAGCTTTTTTGCCAACAGCCTGCTCCAATAAGATTTTCCGGAGCCCATCATGCCTATGAGAAATATTTTCATGGGTTTGGGTGATAGGTTATGGGTAATGGGTAATTGTAAAGATTAAAAACTGTGCTACTCTGTGCTAAACTCTGTGTAACACCGTGGTTTTATTTTTACCACAGAGATACACAGAATGTTGCGCAGAGTTTCACGGAGATTTATTTGAAGGCGTTCATCCCCGTAACATCCATTCCCGTAATCAGTAAATGGATATCGTGGGTTCCTTCGTAGGTGATGACACTTTCCAAATTCATCATATGACGCATGATACTGTATTCGCCGGTGATACCCATACCACCCAACATCTGACGTGCTTCTCTGGCAATATTGGCTGCGATCTCACAGCTGTTTCTTTTGGCCATACTCACTTGTTGGGGTGTTGCTTTCCCATCATTCATCAATACACCCAATCTCCATACCAGCAACTGTGCTTTGGTGATTTCAGTGATCATTTCTGCCAATTTCTTTTGTTGCAGTTGAAAGCCACCGATTGGACGATCAAACTGAACTCTTTCTTTGCTGTAACGCAATGCCGTATCATAACAATCCATGGCTGCACCTAAAGCTCCCCAGGCAATGCCATAACGGGCTTTGGTTAAACAACCCAAAGGACCTTTCAATCCTTTTACATTCGGTAAAATATTTTCCTTCGGAACTTTCACATTGTCGAATACAAGTTCACCTGTAGCTGAAGCACGTAAGCTCCATTTACCATGTGTAGTAGGTGTACTAAAACCTTCCATGCCACGCTCAACGATCACACCCTGAATATCTCCCTCTTCATTTCTTGCCCACACCACTGCCACTTGCGCAAAAGGTGCATTACTGATCCACATTTTGGCACCATTCAGGATTACGTAATCACCGGCATCTTTAATATTGGTTAACATACCGGCAGGATTACTACCATGATCCGGTTCTGTTAATCCAAAGCAACCCAACCATTCACCACTTGCCAGCTTGGGTAAATATTTGTTTCGCTGTGCTTCATTGCCATAGGCATAAATGGGATACATCACCAAACTACCTTGTACACTGGCCGTACTACGTACCCCACTATCCCCACGCTCTAATTCCTGCATCATCAATCCGTAGCTGATATAATCCAGTCCACCTCCTCCATATTCAACCGGTACAGTTGGACCAAAGCATCCCAAATCGCCCAATTGTTTCACGATATGTTCCGGAAATTCAGCACGTTGAGCATAGTCTTCAATGATGGGAGAAATTTCTTTCTTCACATAATTACGTACAGATTCACGGATCAAGAGATGTTCTTCAGACAATAACTCATCCAACTGATAATAATCCGGCGATTGAAATAAATCGGTTCTGGCAGCCATGAGGTGTAATTTTTTTGATTTCGTTCTTTTAGGTTCGGTCGCCTGTTAACGGCGCAAATTTACAGGGATGCGGCTTCTAAGTCCTGTTTTGTGGCACTTTTATTTGTTTTCAAGTTTTTAACATTCAATCTAGGCTCCTTTTTCCAACCTTTTTAGCCCCATCACCTCTTATTCCTGAAAAACAACCCGCAGTATGAAACAAACAATCATCTTATTACGCACACTACTATGTACGTTTATTTGCATAGCCTTGATTCACAACAATTCACAAGCGCAGGATAACTACAAATGGGCAGTGACCAAACAAAAAGACTATAGTAAATCCTACCCTGTTGGCAATGAAACCATTTCCCTCAAAAATCAATTTGGAAAAATGGAGATCAAGACCTGGGATAAAAATGAAATTAAAGTGGATGTCAAGATCGTGGTTTCTACACAAGAAGAAGATTTTGCCAACAACTTACTGGATGCCATCCAGGTAAAAGATGAAAAAACAGCCGATGAAATCAGCTTTAGAACCCAGATCGGTGATGAGAAAAAAGGATGGAGCAGTAACCAAAGTAGCAAAATGAATATCGATTACACTGTATACCTGCCTGCCAAAGCAAAATTAAATGCTAGCAACAGTTTTGGTCCGATGGAACTGGGCGATTACAGCGGTGAAGCCAATATCACCAGTAGTCATGGTACACTCACGGCCGGACATCTTTCCAATCTCAAATCATTGAAAGTAAATTTTGGAAAAGCCAAGATTGCCAAGCTGGGCAATACAGAAATAAATTTCAGTCATACTCGTATTGATATTGAAGAAGTCACTGGTGATTTGAAAGGCACCATCAACTTTTGTAACAGTATTGATCTAGCCATTAATAGCAATGTCAAAAATATTGAGCTAAAAAATAATCATACCAGTTTGTACCTCTTATTACCAAAGGGTAATGGCATCAGTTATGATATTGCTACCAATAACGCCACTGCTACCGGTAAGGGAGATATCGTACTAGAGGAAGAAAAACCTGCTTCACCCGGACAAAGAATCAGCTTCCGCCCCAACCGCCACTATGTAGGAAAAATTGGGAATGGAGCGGGGATGAATATCAATATCAAGAGCAACTTTGGGTCTGTGAGGTTGATGTGAGGGTGAATTAATTTTAACCACAGAGTGGCACTGAGTTTGGCGCAGAGTTACACAGAGTAAGTTCTCTCAGTGTAACTCCGTGAAAAAACTCAGTGCCACTCTGTGGTTAAAAATCGAAAACATAGATTTCTTATCTTACAACAGAAATCTACGTTTATGAAAAAAGCCTTTTGTATCCTACTGTTCGCTGCCACCTGCACTTTCGCTACAGCCCAAAACAATCCCAAGCCCGAAGAACAGATCAGAAAATACTGGTTTGTAATGCTACTGAAAGGTCCGGTAAGAAATCAAGATTCAGCTACTGCTGCTAAGATCCAAAAAGGACATCTTGACAATATGGATAAGATGTATTATGATGGTAAATTAAAAGTTGCCGGTCCGTTTGGAGATGGTAAAGACTGGCAAGGTATTTTCATTTTTGATTGCGCTACTAAAGAAGAGGTAGAAGCTTTATTAAAAACAGACCCTGCGATTGCGGCTGGTAGATTGATTGCTGATATCAGACCTTGGTATACAGCACCTACCGGTAGTTTTGTACCGGGGAAACCAAAGTCTTAGTTTTTATTTAACCACAGAGTGACGCAGAGTTTCGCAGAGCAAATTTCCTCTGTGTAACTCCGTGCTTAACTCAGTGTCACTCTGTGGTTAAATACATCTTACCTTCACGACCAATAAAAACACATTGAACGAGCAATCATCTGATATTAAAAAAACCTGGCAACGGGTTGTATTGACCAATCTCACATTCTACGTACTCATCGCGATTATCGCTGGTGTGTTACTCGGACATTACTTCCCCGCCACCGCAGTAAAAACCGAATGGATTGGAAAGACTTTTGTTGACATCATCAAACTCTTTATTGCACCCATTATTTTTTTAACCATTGTATTGGGCATCAGTAGTATTGGCAACTTGAAAAAAGTAGGTCGCATCGGTATCAAATCACTGATCTATTTTGAAATTGTTACCACACTGGCTTTAGGTATCGGTATCGTAGTGGCTTTGATTGTACAACCGGGGAATATCGATAGAACAGGATTACAGTTACAAGATGCCAGTAAGTATACCCATCAAGCAGGAAGCAGTTTTAGCTGGTCTGCATTTTTTAAATCGAATCTCACTTTACAGGTGTTGGCGATAGCTATTGTGATTGGAATCATTCTCAATTACTCAAAACATCGACTAAAAGTTATTCATTGGCTAGGAAGAATAGCACATTATGTATTCCTAGCATTGAAGTATGTAATGTACTTAGCGCCACTGGGTGCTTTTGGCGGCATGGCATTTACGGTTGGAAAGTTTGGACTACAAACTCTGGTGCCTTTGGGGAAATTGATGGCCTGTGTATACCTTACCATGTTTGTGTTCATCTTTTTTGTTCTGGGTAGTATCATGCGATATTATGGATTCAGGATCGGATCCTTTTTAAAATCCATCAAAGAAGAATTATTGATCGTATTGGGTACTTCCTCTTCTGAAGCAGCACTCCCTTCCATCATGCGAAAGCTTGAGAAAATGGGATGTAGTAAATCGGTGGTAGGATTGGTGATCCCAACAGGTTATTCATTTAATCTGGATGGCACATCTATCTACTTATCCATGGCTGCCATCTTTCTTGCGCAATTGTATAATATACATTTAAGTCCGGGTGAACTGTTAACCATCTTATTGGTACTCATGCTCACCTCCAAAGGAGCAGCAGGTGTTACCGGTAGTGGGTTTATTGTACTGGCTTCTACCCTTGCAGCCATTAAAACCATCCCACTGGAGGGACTTGCATTTTTACTCGGCGTAGATAAGTTCATGAGTGAAGCCAGAGCCATTACGAACATCATTGGCAATGGGGTTGCTACTTTGGTGATTGCGAAGAGTGAGAAAGAGTACGTTGAGGAGGATGTATGATGGCAGATATCAGATGTCGGATGTCTGATATTGGAATTTATAAAGCTAGTTATCCTGAGAGTAGCGAAGGATGGAACGCAGATTTTTATGATTAGTTATGATGGGTCATGATTTATCATAACTAATCATAAAAATCTGCGGCCCATCAAAAAGCTTACAAACTTTCTAAAAGTTACGGAGCTTTCAAAAGTTCATTCACGGCTCTTTTATTTTTTTAATTCGCAACAACACCCAGATAATCTTTTGATTAAAACGAAGGATAAAACAGACTGAAACGAGGGGTCAATATAGTCTTTCTAAGACCCCTTTTCTTTTCACTAAGTTTTTATAATCCCACTGGATATCAATTGCTTTTTTGAGCCAGCGTTTTAGGTCTTTGGTGTTGACTTCTTCGAGAGTGCTGTATCTTTTTTCAGCGGCTTTGAATTTACCTTCTTTTTGTAAGCCTTCTTCCTCGAATGATTGTCCACTCCAGAATAACAATCGAATACCCCCTTTCAACTTACTATATCCCACAATAGGATTTCCATCCAGGAACCAAACAGGATGCGCATGCCAGATCTTACTTTCTGCTTTTTTTAATACCCCATCAATTTCTTCAGCTAACAAATCACAAATTGATTGTTCGTCAGGTGACTGTTGTTGGTTGTAAGAAAGGATGTCGGGATGCATACACTGATTTTTACATTTAAGATACTGAAAATATCTTTTGTGGGATGTGTGATTATGGATCGCAGATTTTTATGATGGATTATGATTTTATATGCACTATCATAAT
>OFDN01000243.1_pt1 | contig 51558 bp, 43 predicted proteins | sample 1520971 | NCBI WGS metagenome assembly OFDN01 (sample SAMEA94257418, study PRJEB24077) | hot springs metagenome | biome: Aquatic biome; feature: Geographical feature; material: Water | place: India | collected 2012-06-12 | depth 5 m | reverse complement strand
GCCGCGGGCCACCGCGGCGCCGGGGGCCGCGCTTCCCGCGGCGGTGGTGGAGGTGCTCTCGGTCGATGGCGCGCGGGCCGAGCTGGCGGTGGACGGTGAGCGGGCATCCCTCGCCCTGCCCGCCCGCGGTCTGCACTACGCCGTCGACGCGGCGGCTGCGATCGCGACCGCACGCAGCCTGCTGGGCGACCGCTTCGACACGGCGGCGGCGACCGGAGCGATCTCCGACCTCGCCCCGGTGTACGGGCGCGGCGAGGTCATCGACGCGCGCGGGCAGCAGGTGGAACTCGTGATGATGAAGAACCCGCCGAGCCTCCAGCTCAACCTCGACGCCCTCGGGCGGGTGCCGCAGCGGGTGATGGTCGCCGTCGACGAGGGCACGCCCGACCCCTCCTGGATCTACGACACCGACCTCTCGACGCTCGATCACGTCGACGTCGTCACCGGCACGAAAGCCTGGCAGTGGGCCACGCGCCTGGCCTACGAGGGCATCCCCGTGGGCGCGGTGATCGAAGACTTCGACGAGGCCGTGGACGCCTTCCTCGCCCTGCCCGCGCCGGAGGACGGGCCGAAGGTCGCCGTGATCAACTACGAGCTCATGATGGCGCTGCGTCTGCGCATGGGCTACCTCGACCTGGAGGGCGGCGCATGACCACCCTGCGCATCCTGCACCTCTTCGCGCGCGAGCTCGGCATCAACGGCGATCGCGGCAATGTGCTCGCGCTCGACCGGAGGCTGACCTGGCGCGGGCTGCGGGCGGAGGTCATCGAGGCCGGAATCGGCGATCGGGTGCCGGCCGAGCCGCACCTCGTGCACATCGGCAGCGGCCCACGATCGGCGCTCGAGGCGGTGCTCGCGAGCGGCGACCACGCGAGCGCACTGCGCGACTGGGCGGCGGCGGGCGTGCCGATCATCGGCATCGGGGCGGGCTTCCACCTGCTGAGTGAGCGGATCGCCTCCGCGGGCGGCGCGGAGCACCCGGGCGCGGCGGTGCTGCCGGTCGTGATCCGGGATGCTCCGGGCCGCGTCGTCGGCGAGGTGCTCGGCACGGCGACCCCGGCGGGCCGGCTGGCCGGCTTCGTGAATCACGGCGTTGAGGTCGACCGGCGCGGGGTCGATCCGTTCGCCGTGCTCGAGCGGGGGCGCGGCGACGGCCCGCGCGAGGAGGAGCCGGCGCTCGACGGCGCACGCTCCGGGTCGGTGATCGGCACGCACCTAGGCGGACCGGTGCTGCCGATGAACCCGACCGTCGCCGACGAGCTGCTGGGGGCGGCCCTCGCCCGGCTGGGTGCCGCGCTGCGCGAGGCCGACGATCGCACACTGCTCGCCGATGAGCGTGCGCGGCAGGCCCGCGCCGCTATCGCCGGTCGCCTCGGGCGCGCCGGGCTCGCGGTCTAGACGACCTCGCGGCGCGCCCGCGCGCCGGCGCCCGTGATGATCTCGTCGCCGATCGTGCTCGCCCACCCTGCCCACTCCGCCGCGGTCGGCGCGCCGGTGGTCGGATCGCCGAAGACGATCACGGGCGATCCCTCATCGACGGGGTCGGCGATGGTCACGAGCGTGCGGTCGACCTCGACGCGGTCGACGGCGCAGCGCCTGCCGTCGATCAGCACCGAAGCGCCGCGCGCCGCGAGCGGCACGCCGTCGGCGTAGCCGGCGGCGATCCAGCACTGCCTGTCGGGCGCGGAATCCGGCGCGACTGTCGTGCTCAGCGTCATGACGGCCTCCAGCCCCATCTCGGCCGCCGAGAGATCGTCGAAGGGCGAGACGCCGTAGGCCGCGATGCCGAAGCGCACGACGTCGTATCGGGCGCGCGGCTCGCGCCATCCGGCGGAGCTCGCCGCCAGATGCCGCAAGGGCGGCACCACGCCGAGCGCAGCGGCCTGCGCCACTGCCGTCTCGAAGACCCCGATCGCGGCCAGGTCGTCCTCGACGGAGGCATCCGCGAGGTGCGACCAGATGCCCTCGATCACGACCCGACCGGCGGCGGCGGCAGACGCCGCGGCGGTGACGAGCGCGGGCCAGTCCTCCGGCAGGGCGCCGTTGCGGCGCAACCCGGTGTCGATCTTCAGGTGCACGCGCGCGGGTCGTCCGAGCTGGGCGGCCGCAGCGGTGATCGCCTGCAGCTCGCGTCCGCTCGAGACGCCGAGGTCGATGTCCGCCTCGATCGCCGACGCGAAGTCGCTGTCGGCTCCGTGCAGCCACGCGAACAGCCGGTTCGGGATGCCCGCCGAGCGCAGCGCGAGAGCGGCCGGGATCTCCAGCACCGCCAGGGAGCTCGCACCGGCCGCGAGGGCGACGGGAGCGAGGTCGAGCATGCCGTGGCCGTAGGCGTCGGCCTTGACCGCGAGCATCACCTCGCTCGGTGCGGCTCGCGCGACGAGACGCTCGACGTTGCGGGCGAAGGCAGCGGTGTCGACGCGGGCGATGGCGGTCATCCGAGCCCCCATCGCCGCTGGATGCGACGACCGAGCCCCGCGGTGAGGGCTTCGGGCGCGCGATCGGTGGCGGCGGCCCACGCGGAGAGCGTCGCGGCGTCGTCCCAGAGCACGGCGTCGTCGCCTGCCTGGGCGCCCGTGGCGTGCTCGCCGAGGTCGACCACGAGCTGATCCATCGCGACGCGGCCCGCCACGACGCCGGTCGCCGCGCCGACGCGAACGGGAGCCCTGCTCGAGGCCAGGCGGGGAACCCCGTCGGCGTAGCCGAGCCCGACGAGCGCGAGGGTGGCGTCGCCGCGGGTGCGGTAGGTGTAGCCGTAGGAGACCGCCGTGCCCGCCGGAACCCGCTTGACGGCGATGACCTCCCCGGTGAGGCGCAGCACCGGCGTCGACCCGGGCAGAAGCCCGTAGGGCTCGACAAACCGCTGCGGCGTCACGTGCCGGGCGTCCGCCGCCGTGCGGAGGAAACGGCGGATGCCGCGCTCCCGCGCGCGCCGCTCGACCTCGACAGCACCGTGCCCGTAGGCATCCGCGCGCAGATCGACGAGTGCATCATCGCCGTCACGGGCGACCAGCGCGTCCAGCGCCGCGTCGAACGCGGTGGGCGACAGCCAGGCCGTCCGCCGCACGCCCGAGGGGCCCGGGCCCGCGTCGCGGGGTCGCGGGTCAGGCGCCGCGGTCATCGAGCAGGCGGCTCGTCTCGTCGTGCCAGACCAGCGCGGTGCCCGCGAGCTTCTCCTTGAAGCGCGCCGCGTGGTGCGCGCAGAACAGCAGCTCGCCCGTGGCGAGGGTCGCGCGCACGTAGGCCTGCGCGCCGCAGCTGTCGCAGCGGTCGACGGCGGTGAGGGCCGCCGTCGCGACGCCCGGAGTCTCGGTGGTGATCTGCGTCATGGGGTGCCCCTCGCTCTCCGTCGGCGTCGCGTGAAAACTTCGTGCCCTCATTGCACCACACCGGTGCGACGGTGCCGTGTCAATCCGCTCCGATTTCGCTGAACGCGTAGGCGCCCGCCCGGCTGGCCGGCAGGGGCCGCGCGGCCGGAGTGGCGGTGGGGAGCCGTGCGGCGCACCGGCTTACGATGGCAGTCGTGCCCAGCTCCGACTACTCCGCTCGCCATCTCTCCGTGCTCGAGGGCCTCGAGGCGGTGCGCAAGCGCCCGGGCATGTATATCGGCTCGACCGATTCGCGCGGGCTCATGCACTGCCTGTGGGAGATCATCGACAACGCCGTCGACGAGGCTCTGGGCGGGTTCGGCACCGAGATCGACCTGCTGCTGCATCGGGACGGGAGCGTCGAGGTGCGCGACCGTGCGCGCGGCATCCCTGTCGACGTCGAACCGAAGACGGGCCTCACGGGCGTCGAGGTCGTGTTCACGAAGCTGCACGCGGGCGGCAAGTTCGGCGGGGGCTCGTACGCGGCCTCGGGCGGTCTGCACGGGGTCGGCGCCTCGGTCGTCAACGCGCTGAGCGAGCGCCTCGACGTCGAGGTCGATCGCGACGGCAAGACCTGGGCGATGTCGTTCCACCGCGGCGAGCCGGGCGTGTTCGACGACGGGCCCGAGGGCCCCCGCCCTGACAGCCCCTTCACGCCCTTCATCTCGGGCAGCGAGCTGCGCGTCATCGGGAAGGTCGCCAAGGGCGTCACCGGCACCCGCGTGCGCTACTGGGCCGACCCGCAGATCTTCACGAAGGGCGCGAGCTTCCTCACCGACGAGCTTCTCGGGCGCCTCCGGCAGACCGCGTTCCTCGTGCCGGGGATCACGCTCTCGGTGCGCGACGAGCGCGGTGCCGAGCCCGTCGTCGAGTCCTTCCGGTTCGACGGCGGCATCAGCGAGTTCGCCGACTATCTGGCTCCGGATGCGCCGCTCACCGACACCTGGCGCATCACGGGCACCGGCACGTTCAGCGAGACGGTTCCCGTGCTGCAGGAGAACGGGCACATGGTGCCGACGGAGGTCGAGCGCGAGTGCACCGTCGACCTCGCGCTGCGCTGGGGCACCGGCTACGACACGACCTTCCGCTCGTTCGTGAACATCATCGCCACGCCGAAGGGCGGCAGCCACCAGCTCGGTTTCGAGCAGGGCCTGCTGAAGTTCCTCCGGGCCGAGGTCGAGAAGAACGCCCGCCGCCTGAAGGCCGGCACCGACAAGCTCGAGAAGGATGACGTGCTCGCCGGCCTCACGGCCGTGCTGACGGTGCGGCTGCCCGAGCCGCAGTTCGAGGGGCAGACCAAGGAGGTGCTCGGCACCCCGGCCGTGCGCGCGATCGTGTCGTCGGTCGTCGCGCGGGGCCTGGGGGAGCGGTTCGCGTCCAGCAAGCGCGACGACAAGGCGCAGTCGGCCCTCGTGCTCGACAAGGTCGTCGCGGAGATGAAGAGCCGCATCTCGGCGCGCGCCCACAAAGAGACGCAGCGGCGCAAGAACGCGCTCGAGAGCTCGGCGCTGCCGGCGAAGCTCGTCGACTGCCGGTCGAACGATGTCGCCAGCAGCGAGCTGTTCATCGTCGAGGGCGACAGCGCGCTCGGCACGGCGAAGCTCGCGCGCGACAGCGAGTTCCAGGCCCTGCTGCCCATCCGCGGCAAGATCCTCAACGTGCAGAAGGCCTCGGTGAGCGACATGCTCAGCAACGCCGAGTGCGCCTCGATCATCCAGGTGATCGGCGCCGGGTCGGGACGCACCTTCGACCTCGAGCAGGCGCGCTACGGCAAGGTCATCATCATGAGCGACGCCGATGTCGACGGCGCGCACATCCGCACGCTGCTGCTGACGCTCTTCTTCCGCTACATGCGACCGATGATCGATGCCGGTCGGGTGTTCGCGGCCGTGCCGCCGCTGCACCGTGTGGTCGTGATGAACCCGGGCACGAAGCCCAACGAGACGATCTACACCTACAGCGAGGCCGAGCTGCAGGGCGTGCTCGCGGCCCTGAAGAAGGCCGGCAAGCGGTACCAGGATCCGATCCAGCGCTACAAGGGGCTCGGCGAGATGGATGCCGACCAGCTCGCCGACACGACCATGAGCCGGGCGCACCGCACCCTCCGCCGCGTGCGGGTGAGCGATGCGGAGGCCGCCTCGCAGGTCTTCGAGCTGCTCATGGGCAACGATGTCGCGCCGCGCAAGGACTTCATCATCGCCGGTCAGGGTCTCGACCGCGACCGCATCGACATCTAGCGGGCGGGTCGCCTACGCGATCGGGGTGCCGATCGACCCGATGGGCGAGTCGAGCTGCGAGCCCGAGGCGTCGCGTCGGGCGCCGCCCTCCGGCAGTGCTCGGCTCGAGCCGTCGGCTCCGACCGCGAGCGGTCGCGCACCGACCCAGGCAAGCTGCAGCACGTCCTCCCCCTTGAGGAACGCGTGGCAGCGCACGCCGCCCGTGGCGCGCCCCTTGGCCGGGAACTGGTCGAAGGGCGAGACCTTGCCCCGACCGGGGTCGGCGCCCGCGATCGTCTGCGTCGAGCCGGAGACCGTCACGACCTGCGCGTCGGCGCCGCTCGGGACGACGCCGAAGTGCACGACGACCGCTCCGGCCGCGAGCTTGATGCCCGCCATTCCGGCGGCCGCCGCGCCCTGAGGGCGCACCTGGTCAGCGGAGAAGTGCAGCAGCTGGGCATCCGAGGTCACGAAGACCACCTCGTCGCCGTCGGCGGCGCGACCGGCCCCGACGACCTCATCGCCCGGCTTGAGGGCGATCGCCTCGCCGTCGGGGCGGTTCGGCCAGCCGTCGACAGCCACCCGCTTCACGACCCCGGTGCGTGTGCCGAGCGCGAGCGGAGCACCGGCCGCGGGATCGAAGACCGTCAGGATGCGCTCCTTCGCGTCGGCCAGCCCGATGTAGTCGCGCAGGCGCACGCCCGCCGCGAGCTGCACCGACGTCGCCGGAACGCTCGGAAGGTCGACCGGCGTGAACCGAACGAACCGGCCTTTGGAGGTGATGGCGACGAGATCGCCGCGCGTCGTGGAGTCGACCCCGACGAGGATCGCGTCGTGCTTGCTGCGCCGGCTCGGCGTCGTCAGCACCGCCCCGTCGGGCATCTCGACCCGCACGGCGCGCCCGGTCGTCGACACGAGTACGCGGCAGGGGGCGTCGGCGATCTCGAGCGAGACGGGGGCGGCGCGGCCGCGCGCGGGAGTGGTCGCCGCGCCGGCCTCGGTCAGCAGCGTGCGGCGCGGCGTGCCGAAGCGCTCGGCCGTCGCGTCGAGCTCGTCGCCGACGACGGCCCGCACGCGCGCCGGGTCGGCGAGCAGGTGCTCGAGCTCGGCGATCTCCGTCTGCAGCTGGTCGCGCTCGGCCTCGAGCTCGATGCGGCTGAACTTGGTCAGGCGCCGCAGCCGCAGCTCGAGGATGTACTCCGCCTGCACGGTGCTGAGGTCGAAGACGTCGACGAGACGCGTGCGGGCCGCTTCGGCGTCGTCGGAGGTGCGGATCACCTGGATGACCTCGTCGATGTCGAGGATCGCCACCAGGAGGCCCTCGACCAGGTGCAGCCGCTCGCGGCGCCGCGCGAGACGGTACGCGCTGCGCCGGGTGACGACCGCGATGCGGTGGTCGAGGTAGACGCGCAGCAGCTCGCGCAGCCCCAGCGTCTCGGGCTTGCCGTCGACGAGGGCGACGGCATTGATCGAGAAGCCGTCCTCCAGCGGGGTGTAGCGGTAGAGCTGTTCGAGCACGGCCTCGGGGCTGAACCCGGTCTTGATGCCGATGACGAGCCGCAGCCCGTTGCGGCGGTCGGTCAGATCGGTGACGTCGCTGATGCCGGCGAGCTTCTTCGACTGCACGCCGTCTTTGATCTTCTCGATCACCTTCTCGGGGCCGACGAGGTACGGAAGCTCGGTCACGACGATGCCGGTCTTGCGGGCCGTGATCTGCTCGACCGAGACCTTCGCGCGGGTGCGGAACGAGCCGCGCCCGGTGGCGTATGCCTCGCGGATGCCGTCGAGCCCGATGATGGTGCCGCCGGTCGGCAGGTCGGGGCCGGGAACATAGGCCATGAGGTCGTCGACCGTGGCGTCGGGATTCTCGAGGAGATAGCGGGCGGCCGCCGCGACCTCGATGAGGTTGTGGGGCGCCATGTTGGTGGCCATGCCCACCGCGATGCCGCTCGTGCCGTTGACGAGCAGGTTCGGGAATGCGGCCGGCAGCACCGACGGCTGCGTCAGCTGGTTGTCGTAGTTGGGCACGAAGTCGACGACGTCCTCGTCGAGATCGTCGACCATCGCCATCGCCTCCGGGCGCAGCCGCGCCTCGGTGTAGCGCGACGCGGCCGGGCCGTCATCGAGCGAGCCGAAGTTGCCGTGCCCGTCGATGAGCGGCACCCGCAGCGTGAAGTCCTGCGACAGTCGCACGAGGGCGTCGTAGATCGCGCTGTCGCCGTGCGGGTGCAGCTTGCCCATCACCTCGCCGACGACGCGCGCCGACTTGACGTGACCACGATCGGGCCGCAGGCCCATCTCGCTCATCATGTAGAGGATGCGCCGCTGCACGGGCTTCAACCCGTCGCGGGCATCCGGCAGGGCCCGCGAGTAGATGACCGAGTAGGCGTACTCCAGGAAGGAGCCCTGCATCTCATCGGCGAGATCGACGTCGTCGATGCGTTCGCCGTCGGGCGTGGCGGAGGGCTCGGAGCCCCGGGAGCGGGAGGCAGGAGGGGGAGTCATAAGATGGCCCCCATGCTACCGGCGGCCCGCGGCGAGACCCCGTCACTCGCCGACGTGTTGACCGGAGCCCTCGCCGCGATCCAGGCCGCTCCGCACCGGCTCGAGCTGCCGCGGGTCGCCCGCTCGGCGGTCGTGCTCGCCGACGGGCTGGGGGCGGCCCCCCTTCGTGCGCGGTCGGGGCATGCGCGCCGCATCCTCGCCGCCGCGCCCTCCCGGCGCGACGTGATCGATGCGGGCTTCCCGACGACGACCGCGGCCGCGCTCGCGACACTCACCACGGGCCTGTCGGCGGGGGAGCACGGCCTGGTCTCGTACAGCGCTCTCGATCGCGATAACGATCGCGTGGTCAATCAGCTGCGGGGGTGGGATGCCCTCGCCGACCCGCGCTCGTGGCAGCCGCACCCCACGGTGTTCGAGCGTGCAGCGGCTGCCGGCATCGAACCGGTCGTGATCGGTGCGGAGCGCTATCGCGAGACAGGATTCACCGATGCCGTGCTGCGCGGCGCGCGGTTCGAGGCTCATCGCTCGATCGCCGACCGCCTCGCCGCGGCGGCCGTGCTGCTGCGCCAGCCCGGGGAGCGGCTGGTCTACGTCTATGTTCCCGAGCTCGACCAGGCCGGCCACGCCGAGGGATGCGGCTCGGACGCGTGGACGCAACGCCTCGAGGAGCTCGATTCGGCGCTCGGGGTGCTCGATCGCGGAATCGGGCCCGACGCGGGCGTTCTGCTCACCGCCGATCACGGCATGCTCGACATCCCCGCGCACCGCCGACGCGTGATCGACGGCGACGACGACCTCTGGGTGGGCGTGCGGCACGTCGCGGGGGAGCCGCGGTGCCTGCACCTGGCCGTCGACGACCCCGCTCATCGCGACGCGGTGGTCGAGCGCTGGCGCGCAGCGGAGGGCGACCGCGCCTGGGTCGTCACCCGCGATGAGGCGATCGCGGCAGGGTGGTTCGGCACCGTCGCTCCCGCCGTGCGCGCGCGCCTGGGCGATGTGATCGTCGCGGCCCGCGCGGCCATCGCCTACTACGACGCGCGCACCGCGACGCCCTCGGCGCTCGCCATGGTCGGGCAGCACGGCTCGTTCAGCGATGACGAGCGGCGGGTGCCGCTGGCCCGCTGGGGTGCCTTCGCCCGCTGACCGTCGCGGTCAGAAGTCGCGAGGCGCCGCGGACGCGCCGAGGCTGCGCTGAGGAGAGTCTCGCGTGCGATGTCCGCTCAGGCGGGGTCGTCGTCGGGGCGCGCCCCGAACACGATCTCGTCCCAGCTCGGCATGGCCGCACGCCCGCGTCGCGAGCTGCTCGACTTCGGTGCGGGCGCGGGGGGAGCCGCGGCATCCTGTCCCGTCAGGGCCGCATCATCGACGATGCTGTCGGGCGCCGCGCCCACGACCTCGACCGTGTCTGCCGTCGCGCCCTCGTCGTCCGTTCGGGCCCCGCCGAACGGCACCGGCTCGTGCACGACCGTCTCGAGAGGCGCGTCGTCCGACGGTTCGGTGTCGAGCGGCACCTCGACGATCCGGATCGAGCCCGTGGAGGGATGCGCCGCGCGCGCCGACTCCCAGTCGTCGGTCGCGGCCGACTCCCGCTCGCCGCGACGACGACGGAGCGCCTCGAGGAGGTCGGCCGTCTGCCCGGAAGGGCCGGCCGCCGGCTGGGTCGCGGCGGCATCCGGGCCGTCGGCACCGCCGAGCGGCGAGAAGGCGCCGCTGTCGAACCGCGACCCGCCCTCGCCGTCGATCGGCACCGCACGCAGGCGCGGCAGCACGGGGGTCGCCGCGTCTCCCTGCTGCGAGAGGGAGTGGGCTTCGTGGTCGACCGGCGCCAGGGCGGACTTCTTCGGGTCGAAGGTCCACGTCGCGGTGCGCGCGGTCTCGCCGTCGAGGAACGACACCGACACGAGCCAGTGGGTGTCGGCCTTGCGGCTCTCCCAGCGCACATCGCGGGCGCCGAGCGCGCTGAGCCGCCGATCGATCACCGATCCGAAGGTTCCGGTCGTGCCCGCCTCCAGCTCGGCGGCCACGGCGACGGGAACGGTGCGGGCGGCCGTCACGACGTACTCGCGCTCGGCGAGCACGGGCCCCTCGAAGCGCTGGATGTACTCGAGCGGCTCGCCCGTCTGCTCCGCGACCTGCTGCGCCGTGAGACCCTGCCGGATGAGCGCCTGGATCTCGCGCGGCGGCACGCGGTGCGCGGCCGGAGCGGCGGGCCGGTTCTGCCGGAGGGCGGTGTGGAGAGCCTCGGTGATGGGCACCCGGAACCGGGCGCCGTCGGCGGAGACGACGATGAGGGCACCGTTCTCGGCGCCGATGACTGTGAGCTCGTCCACGGTCGCACCCCCTCCTCGACGGGATCGTGGGAGCCAGCATCCCACGCATCGCCGGGGGGATCCCGGAATACGACGGGCGCGCCGGAAGTTGAGCGTCGGCACAGGGGCCGGGCCCGGCGCGCGCGTTTGCGTTTCGGGAGGGGTTCCTGCAAACTATGGCCGCCGAACGCGGCCCCCGAGCGCACACGAGAAGTGGACTGGCATGGCAACGGACTACGACGCCCCCCGCAAGACCGACGAGGACACCGACTCGATCCAGGCCCTGCAGGAGCGCGTTCCCGACAAGCTCTCGGGTGTCGTCGATGTCGATGACGCCGACAACCCCGGCTTCGAGCTCGCTGGCCAGGACCTCGCCGACATCGACCTCGACGTGGTCGTCCTCCCGCCGCAGGCCGACGAGTTCACCTGCATCAGCTGCTTCCTCGTGAAGCACCGGTCGCAGCTCGACCACGAGGAGAAGCTCGGCTCGGTCTGCCGGGAGTGCGCCGCCTAGCGCGCCGCCGCGATCGCTGCGGCGAGCTGCTCGGGCCGTCGGGTCGATAGCAGCCAGTACGGCGTCGGATCGTCCGGGTCGTCGAGCGCGACCCGCAGCACCGGGTCGATATCGGGTCGCAGCACGAGGTGCGCGCGCGCATCCAGCTCGACGCCGCGCGCCCGACGCGCATCGTCGCCGCGCGCGGCCTCCGTGCCGGCGATGAGAGCGACCGGGATGCGGGCCGAGCCCGCGCGGAGCATCCCGTCGCCCACCGTGATGAGCGGCGCCGAGGCGATCGCGGCGCCGATCACACCCGCGGTCAGCACGGTGCCGACCACTGCTCCCGCGATGATGCTGACCGGCGCGAAGGTCAGCAGGCTGGCGGGAATGGCCAGTGCGGCGACGAGGGCGATCCAGGGTGCGGGCCACAGGCGCTCACGGTACGACTCCATGCCACCATTCGACCATGCATTAGCCTCGACCCGTGCTGCGAACGATCGAGGTGCTGCTGAGCGGAGCCGACGCTCCGGTGTACGCGCATCCGGGTGATGCCGGCGCCGATCTGCGTGCCGCGGAGGCGGTCGACCTGGCTCCCGGGCAGCGCGCGACCGTCGGCACCGGGGTCGCGATCGCGCTGCCCGAGGGCTACGCCGCGTTCGTGATGCCCCGCAGCGGCCTCGCTGCCCGCAACGGCATCACCGTCGTCAACGCCCCCGGCACCGTCGATGCGGGCTACCGCGGCGAGATCCGCGTCACGCTGCTCAACACGGATGCCACCGAGTCGTTCTCGATCCGTCCGGGTGATCGCATCGCCCAACTGGTCATCCAGCCCGTCGTCCTCGCGCAGTTCATCGCGGTCGAGAGCCTCCCGGGCTCCCACCGCGGTGCGCAGGGGTTCGGGTCGACGGGCTACCGTGAAGAGCCCACCGAAGGAGGAGCCCCGTGACCGATCCGATGTCCGGCGCCGCGCCGGCGTTCGACGACGCGAAGTCCGCGCCGGCCGACCGCGCCGAGAACGGCCCGCTCGACGAGAGCGAGGCCAACGCGGTGCGCCCCTACGTCGACCTGGGCGGCGTCAAGCTCGTCCCTCGCGAGGGCATGCAGCTGCGGCTCGAGATCGAGGAGGGCACCAAGCGCGTCGTCGCCGTGAGCCTCGACCTCGGCGGTTCGACCCTGCAGGTGCAGCCGTTCGCCGCTCCGCGCTCGGCGGGGCTCTGGCACGAGATCCGCGCCCAGATCGTCGAGCAGGTGCGGTCGCAGGGCGGTGAGACGCAGGAGCGCCAGGGCGCGTTCGGTCCTGAGCTCGTCGCCCGCATCCCGGTGACCGGCGGTGCGGCCGGCGCGACGAGGATGGCGCGCTTCATCGGCGTCGATGGCCCGCGCTGGTTCCTCCGGGGCGTCGTCGCGGGCGAGGGTGCCGTCGATCCCGCGGCGGCCGCCGCGATCGATGACGTCTTCCGCAGCATCGTCGTCGTCCGCGGGTCGACGCCCATGCCGCCGCGCGACCTGATCCCGCTGCAGGTTCCGGCCGGCGCGCAGACCGCCGCGGGAGCGAGCGGCGCATGACCGACCCTTCGGCCGCCCGCTCGGCGGCGGACGACAACCCTCCGGCTCCGGATGCGGGGGCCGAGCTGCGCGAGGCCCTCACGGCCGCCGCACGCCGCTCGGGGTTCGGCCGCGTCGCGCCCGGCGAGCGCCCCACCGCGCACGCCCTCTGGGCCGCGGTCGGGGGTGTGCGCGGGCTCATCGAGTCGCTGCTTCCCGGATTCCTCTTCCTCGTCGTCTTCACGATCACGGCGGAGGTGGCGCCCTCGGTGCTCATCCCGCTCGGGGTGGCCGTGGTCTTCGTGCTCGTGCGGGCCCTCACGCGGTCGCCCGTCATGCCGGCCGTCATCGGTCTGATCGGCATCGCGCTCTCGGCGGGGCTCGCCCTGTGGTCGGGGCGCGCGGAGGAGAACTTCCTGCTCGGTTTCGTGATCAATGGCGTGTGGCTGGTCGCCTTGCTCGTCAGCCTCGCGGTGCGCCGCCCGCTGATCGGCGTCATCACAGCGCTGCTCACCGGCGATCAGGCGTGGCGGAGCGACCCGGCGAAGCGCACGGTGCTGACCGTGACGACGTGGCTGTGGGTGGGCCTGTTCTCTCTGCGCCTCGGCGTGCAGGTTCCGCTGTACCTCGCCGAGCAGGCCGCCGCGCTCGCGGCGACCAAGCTGCTCATGGGCCTGCCGCTCTACGCGGCGGTGCTCTGGGTCACCTGGCTCATGGTGCGTGCTGTCTATGCACGGCGCGCCGACTGAGTGATAGCATCCATTTATCTCGATATCAAGATAGTTTCGGCCCCGCGTCCTAAGGAGTCACCGTGTCCGACGTCAACAGCTTCCAGTCGATCGACACCCTGTCGGTGGCCGGCACCGACTACCAGGTGTTCCGCGTCGACCGCGTTCCCGGGTACGAGACGCTGCCCTTCAGCCTGAAGGTGCTGCTCGAGAACCTGCTGCGCACCGAGGACGGCGCGAACGTCACGGAGGCGCAGATCCGCGCGCTCGGCTCGTGGGACCCGTCGGCCGAGCCCGACACCGAGATCCAGTTCACGCCCGCCCGCGTCGTCATGCAAGACTTCACCGGTGTTCCCTGCATCGTCGACCTCGCGACCATGCGCGAGGCCGTCGCCGAGCTCGGCGGCGACCCCAACAAGGTGAACCCGCTGGCTCCGGCCGAGCTCGTCATCGACCACTCGGTCATCGCCGACCTCTTCGGCACCGCCGACGCCCTCGAGCGCAACGTCGAGATCGAGTACGAGCGCAACGGCGAGCGCTACCAGTTCCTGCGCTGGGGCCAGACGGCGTTCGACGACTTCAAGGTGGTGCCCCCCGGCACCGGCATCGTGCACCAGGTCAACATCGAGCACCTCGCGAAGGTCACCTACACCCGCGAGGTCGGCGGCGTGCTGCGCGCCTACCCCGACACCTGCGTGGGCACCGACTCGCACACGACCATGGTCAACGGCCTCGGCGTGCTGGGCTGGGGCGTCGGCGGCATCGAGGCCGAGGCCGCGATGCTCGGCCAGCCGGTGTCGATGCTCATCCCGAAGGTCGTCGGCTTCAAGCTCACGGGCGCGATCCCCACCGGCGTCACGGCGACCGACGTGGTGCTCACGATCACCGACATGCTGCGCAAGCACGGCGTGGTCGGCAAGTTCGTCGAGTTCTACGGTGCGGGCGTCTCGGCCGTTCCGCTCGCCAACCGCGCGACCATCGGCAACATGAGCCCCGAGTTCGGCTCGACCGCCGCGATGTTCCCCATCGACGACGTCACGCTCGACTACCTGCGCCTGACCGGTCGCAGCGAGGAGCAGGTCGCGCTCGTCGAGGCCTACAGCAAGCTGCAGTCGCTGTGGCACGACCCGAGCGTCGAGCCCCGCTTCAGCGAGTATCTCGAGCTCGACCTCTCGACCGTCGTGCCCTCGATCGCCGGTCCGAAGCGTCCGCAGGACCGCATCGAGCTCTCCGCGGCCAAGAAGGCCTTCGAAGAGGTTCTGCCCTCCTACGCTCCCGAGGCCTCGACGCCCATCGACGTCACGGTCGGCGGCGAGAGCTTCACGCTCGACAACGGCCACGTGACGATCGCGGCGATCACGTCGTGCACCAACACGTCCAACCCCTCGGTCATGCTCGCCGCGGGCCTGCTCGCCCGCAACGCCGCGCAGAAGGGCCTGAAGGCGAAGCCGTGGGTGAAGACCACCCTCGCGCCCGGCTCGAAGGTCGTCACCGACTACTACGAGAAGGCGGGCCTGACCGACGACCTCGAGGCCCTGGGCTTCTACACCGTCGGCTACGGCTGCACGACCTGCATCGGCAACTCCGGCCCCCTCGCCGAAGAGATCTCGTCGGCCATCGCCGAGAAAGACCTCGCCGTCACCGCAGTGCTCTCGGGCAACCGCAACTTCGAGGGCCGCATCAACCCCGATGTGAAGATGAACTACCTGGCCAGTCCGCCGCTCGTCATCGCGTACGCGCTCGCCGGCACCATGGACTTCGACTTCGAGAGCGAGCCGCTGGGCACGGGCTCGGACGGCGCGCCGGTGTACCTGCGCGACATCTGGCCCGATGCCGCCGAGGTGCAGGCCACGATCGACTCCTCGATCGACACGGCGATGTTCGACCACCAGTATTCCTCGGTCTTCGAGGGCGACGAGCGCTGGCGCTCGCTGCCGACGCCCGATGGCGCGACCTTCGATTGGGATGCCCAGTCGACCTACGTGCGCAAGCCCCCGTACTTCGACGGCATGACGCTCGAGACCTCGCCGGTGTCCGACATCCACGGCGCCCGGGTGCTCGCGAAGCTCGGCGACTCGGTCACGACCGACCACATCAGCCCCGCGGGGTCGATCAAGGCCGACTCGCCGGCCGGCCAGTACCTCATGGCGCACGGCGTCGACCGCAAGGACTTCAACTCCTACGGCTCGCGCCGCGGCAACCACGAGGTCATGATCCGCGGAACCTTCGCGAACATCCGCCTCAAGAACCAGCTGCTCGACGGCGTCGAGGGCGGCTTCACGCGCGACTTCACGCAGGCGGATGCTCCCCAGTCGTTCATCTACGACGCGAGCGTCAACTACCAGGCGGCCGGGGTTCCCCTCGTCATCCTCGCCGGCAAGGAGTACGGTTCCGGCTCGAGCCGTGACTGGGCCGCGAAGGGCACGAGCCTGCTCGGCGTGAAGGCGGTCATCGCCGAGAGCTTCGAGCGCATCCACCGCTCGAACCTCATCGGCATGGGGGTCATCCCGCTGCAGTTCCCGGCCGGCGAGTCGGCCGACTCGCTCGGGCTCGATGGCACCGAGTCGATCGCGATCAGCGGCATCGAGCAGCTCAACGAGGGCGTCACGCCGAAGACGGTGCGGGTGACCGCCACCCCGACCGCCCACAGCGCGGCGGGCCGCCCGGTCGTCGAGTTCGACGCCGTGGTGCGCATCGACACCCCCGGTGAGGCGGACTACTACCGCAACGGCGGCATCCTGCATTACGTGCTGCGGAGCCTCGTCTAGCCATTCAGCGATCCGTCGGCGAACGCTCAGCAAACCGCGTTCGCCGACGGGCTCGTCCTCCGGGCGCCTCCCGTAGAGTGGGGGAATGGCACTGCTCGACTCGATCCGCACTCCGCGGGATCTCGACCGGCTGACGGAGGCGCAGCTCGAGGAGCTCGCCGATGAGATCCGCCGCTTCCTCGTCACCGAGGTCTCGAAGACCGGCGGCCATCTGGGCCCGAACCTGGGCGTCGTCGAGCTGACGATCGGCATCCACCGGGTCTTCGATTCGCCTCGCGACGCGATCGTGTGGGACACCGGTCACCAGTCCTATGTGCACAAGCTGCTGACCGGTCGGCACGACTTCTCCCGCCTCCGCCAGAAGGGCGGGCTCGCCGGGTACCCGCAGCGGTCGGAGAGCGAGCACGACATCGTCGAGAGCTCCCACGCCTCCAGCTCGCTCAGCTGGGCCGACGGCATCTCGCGGGCGTTCGAGATGACGGGGCAGGATGACCGCCACGTCGTCGCCGTCGTCGGCGACGGAGCCCTCACGGGAGGAATGACGTGGGAGGCCCTCAACAACATCAGCGATGACAACAGCCGCAACCTCGTCATCGTCGTGAACGACAACGGGCGCTCCTACGCCCCGACGATCGGCGGCATGGCGCGCTTCCTCTCCACCGTGCGCACCCGTCGCTCGTACTACCGCTTCCGTCGCGGCACCGAGAAGGCCTTCGGCGTGCTCGGCGCGCCGGGCCGCGCGATGTACCGGGGGATGCGCGGCGGTCTGCACGGCTTCCTCTCGCGCTTCACCAACAACGAGGCCCTGTACTCGAACCTCGACATCAAGTACATCGGCCCCGTCGATGGCCACGACCTGAAGGACGTCGAGCGCGCCCTGCGCCAGGCCAAGGAGTACAGCGCCCCGGTGATCGTGCACGCGATCACCCAGAAGGGCCGCGGATACGAGCCCGCGCTCGCGGACGTGGCCGACCAGTTCCACGCGGTGGGGCAGATCGACCCCGAGACCGGCGAGTCGATGGAGCAGGCGACCCGACCGTCGTGGACCTCCGTGTTCGCCGACGAGATCGTGTCGCTCGCCGACCGCGACCGGCGCATCGTCGGCATCACGGCCGCGATGCTGCGCCCGACAGGCCTCCACAAGCTCGCCGAGAAGCACCCCGACCGCATCATCGATGTCGGCATCGCCGAGCAGCACGCCGTCGCGTCGGCCGCCGGCCTCGCCTACGGCGGCATGCACCCGGTCGTGGCCGTCTACGCGACGTTCATCAACCGCGCCTTCGACCAGGTGCTCATGGATGTCGCACTGCACAAGGCGGGCGTCACCTTCGTGCTCGACCGCGCCGGGGTGACCGGGCCGGACGGCGCGAGCCACCACGGCATGTGGGACCTCTCGATCCTGCAGGTGGTGCCGAACATCCGACTGGCCGCGCCGCGCGACGCGACGCGTCTTCGCGAGGAGCTCGCCGAGGCCGTCGCCGTCGACGATGCCCCCACGGTCGTGCGGTTCTCGAAGGGCTCGGTGGGAACCGAGTTCGACGCGGTGCGTCGCACGGCGGATGGCGTCGACGTGCTGCGCGAGGCGCCGCACAAGGACGTGCTCATCGTGACGGTGGGCCCCATGGCCAAGATCGGGCTTGAGGTCGCCGAGCGGCTCGCCGACCAGGGGATCGGCGCCACGGTGGTCGACCCGCGCTGGGTCGTGCCGGTGCCGGGCAGCGTGATCGAGCTCGCCCGCGAGCACCGCATCCTCGTGTCGATCGAGGACGGCGTGCGGGTCGGCGGCATCGGCACGCGCATCCGTCAGGATCTGCGGGCCGCGGGCGTCGACACCGCGGTCGACGAGCTCGGCCTGCCCGACGAGTTCCTCGAGCACGCCTCCCGCGAGGAGATCCTCGAGCGGGTCGGCCTCACGTCGCAGGCGATCGCGCGCGACCTCGTCGCCCAGGTGCTCGGCACCAAGGTTCCCGTGGCGCGACCGCTGCCGGATGAGACCGCGGCCGTCGACCAGGACGAGCGCGCGCACTAGCCGTTCGAACGGCGGTGCACCCCCGACGGCGAGAGCCCCGGCCATCCGAGGATGACCGGGGCTCTCGCCGTGACGCGGACCGACCGCGTCGGTGTCAGCGCACGCCGCGGATCGGCGGGTGGTGGAAGGTGTCGCCGAACACCCGCTCCGAGGCTCCCTGACGATCGAGGAACGGCGTGACGCCGCCCATCTGGAACGGCCAGCCGGCCCCGAGGATCATGCAGAGGTCGATGTCCTCCGGTGCCTCGACGACCCCGTCGCCGAGCATGCGGTGGATCTCGTCCGCCAGGCCGTCCTCGAGGCGCTGCGTGAGCTCTTCGACCGTCCACGGCCGCGCATCCGCCGGCCGGTGCTTCGCGACGATCGCGATCGCCTTCTTGTCGATGCCCTTGGCGTTGCCCTTCGCGTCCTTCTCGAGCAGCACGCCCGCCTCGGCCAGCTCGTGCAGGGCCTTCGACTCGAAGAACCGGTCGGGGAAGGCCGTGTGGTGGGTGTCGAGCACGTGCGCGCCGACCTTGAGGCCCACCAGGTCGAGCAGCACGAACGGGTCCATCGGAAGGCCGAAGTGGCGCTGGGCCTCGACGACCGTCTCGAAGGGCGTGCCCAGCTCGACCGCGTGCATGGCCTCGCCGAGCACCTTCGCCAGGATGCGGTTCACCACGAAGCCCGGGGTGTCCGCCGTGATGACGGCGTTCTTCTTGAGCGCAGCCGCCGTCGCCATCGCCGTAGCGAGGGTGGCGTCATCCGTCTTCGGCGCCTTCACGACCTCGATGAGCGGCATGACCGCGACCGGGTTGAAGAAGTGGAACCCGACGACCCGCTCGGGGTGGGCGAGCTTCGCGCCGATCTGCTCGACCGAGAGCGAGGAGGTGTTCGTGGCGAGCACCGCCTCGGCCGAGACGTGCTTCTCGATCTCCGCGAAGACCTGCTGCTTGATCGAGAGCTCCTCGAACACTGCCTCGATGACCCAGTCGCAGTCGGCGAAGTCGGCCTTGTCGGTCGTACCGGTGAGCAGGGCGTTGAGTCTGTTCGCCTCGTCGGCGTCGATGCGGCCCTTCTGCAGCAGGGTGTCGAGCTCGCCGCGGATGTACGCCAGGCCCTTGTCGACGCGCGCCTGATCGAGATCGGTGATGACCACGGGAACCTGCAGCCGGCGGAGGAAGAGCAGCGCGAACTGGCTGGCCATGAGGCCCGCCCCCAGCACGCCGACCTTGGTGACCTTCTTGGCGAGCTCCTTCTCCGGAGCACCTGCGGGTTTCTTCGCACGCTTCTGCACCAGGTTGAACGCGTAGATGGATGCGCGGAACTGGTCGCCCGCGACCAGGTCGGCCAGGGCCTTGTCCTCGGCGGCGAAGCCCTCGGCCTTGGTGGAGCTCTTGGCGGCGGCGAGCAGGTCGAGCGCGGCGTACGGCGACGCGGCGACCTTTCCGAGACGCTTTTCGAGCATCGTGCGGGCGATCCCGATCGCGGCATCCCACTTCACCGCGCGCTCGAGCTTGCCGGGCTCGTTCGGCCGCTTCACCTTCACCCGGCCCGTCAGCACGCCGTCGGCCCAGCGGATCGAGTCCTCCAGGAAGTTCGCGGGCGGCAGAAGAACGTCGGCCATGCCGAGCTCGTAGGCCTCGGCGGGCTTGAGCATGCGGTTGTTCTTCAGCGGGTTCTCGACGACGACCTTGAGGGCGTTCTCGATGCCGATGAGGTTCGGCAGCAGCCAGGCGCCGCCCCAGCCGGGGATGATGCCGAGGAACACCTCGGGCAGGGCGAGAGCCGCGGCGCTCGAGTCGAGCGTGCGGTAGTCGCAGTTCAGCGCCACCTCGACGCCGCCGCCGAGGGCGAGGCCGTTGATGAAGCAGAACGACGGCACGCCGAGCTCGCCGAGCTTGCCGAGCGCGTAGTGCCCCAGCTGCGCCATCTGCAGGCCGGTCTCGTAGCTCGGGATGTCGCCGACCTTCGAGAGGTCGGCGCCCGCGGCGAGGATGAAGGGCTTGCCGGTGATCGCGAGTGCCCGGATCTCTCCGGCGGCCGCGCGCGCCTTCTGCGCGTCGAGCAGCTCGGCGAGCTCGGTGAGACCCGCGGGGCCCAGGGTGCTGGGCCGGGTGTGGTCGCGCCCGTTGTCGAGGGTGACGAGGGCGAGCATCCCGCCGCTCGGCAGCGGCACGTCGCGGACGAAGGAGTGGGTGATCACCTCGTCGCCGCTGATGGCGCGCAGCTCATCGAACTGCTCGGGCGAGTACTGTGCGGTCGCGTCGGCGGTCGCCACGATCAAGCCTTCTTTCCGATGTAGTGCGGGTTCTCCCAGATCACGCTGCCGCCCTGGCCCAGGCCGACGCACATCGCGGTGAGGCCGTAGCGCACGTCGGGCCGCTCCTCGAACTGGCGTGCCAGCTGGATCATGAGGCGCACGCCCGAGCTGGCGAGCGGGTGGCCGAGGGCGATCGCGCCGCCCCACGGGTTCACCCGCGGGTCGTCGTCGTCGATGCCGAAGTGGTCGAGCAGGCTCAGCACCTGCACGGCGAAGGCCTCGTTCAGCTCGAAGAGGCCGATGTCGTCGATCGTGAGACCGGCCTTCTTCAGCGCCTTCTCGGTGGAGGGGATCGGGCCGATGCCCATGACCTCGGGGGCGACACCCGCGTAGGCGAAGCTCACGAGGCGCATCTTGGTCGACAGCCCGAGCTCCTTCGCGGCGTCGGCGCTCGCGAGCAGGCTCACGGTCGCGCCGTCGGTGAGGGGGGATGCGTTGCCGGCGGTCACGCGCCCGTGCGGGCGGAACGGCGTCTTGAGCCCGGCGAGACCCTCCATCGTCGTCTCGGGGCGCAGCCCCTCGTCGCTGGTCGCGAGGCCCCAGCCCTGCTCGCTGCGGATCGAGACGGGCACGAGGTCGGGCTGGATCTTGCCCGCCGCATAGGCCGCGGCCACCTTCTGCTGGCTGCGCATGCCGAACCGGTCAGCGCGCTCTTTGGTGAGCTGCGGGAAGCGGTCGTGCAGCCGCTCGGCGGTGAGGCCCATGTTGAGGGCATCCGCACTGACGAGCTTCTCGGCGAGGAAGCGCGGGTTCGGGTCGGCGCCGAAGCCCATCGGGTGGCGGCCCATGTGCTCGACGCCGCCGGCGATGGCCACGTCGTAGGCGCCGAACGCGATCGCGCCCGCGGTGGTCGTGACGGAGGTCATCGCTCCCGCGCACATGCGATCGATCGCGTAGCCGGGCACGCTCAGGGGCAGGCCCGCCAGGATGGCCGCGGTGCGGCCGAGGGTCAGCCCCTGATCGCCCTGCTGCGTCGTCGCCGCGATCGCGACGTCATCGACGCGGTCCTTCGGCAGCGAGGGGTTGCGCTCGAGCAGGCCGATCATAGCCTTGACGATGAGGTCGTCCGCGCGCGTGTTCCAGTACATGCCCTTCTCGCCGGCCCGACCGAACGGGGTTCGGACTCCGTCCACGAATACGACGTCGGCTCGTTCAGCCACGATGCTGCCTCCCAGGGGGTTGTTGGTCTGCGCTCAGCCTAGGGAGCGGGGTCGACCGGCCGGGGGAGCCCTGCGTCTTCCTACGAAACGCCCTCGTCGCCCTCGTCGGGCTCTTGGCGCGCCTCCACAAACGCAGTGGCGATCGCCTGTGCGGTTGCGTCAATCTGCCAGGGCCGCGCCCCGAGCTCCGCCAGGGCACCGGCGACCGCCTCCGCGGTCGTCTCCGCCGGCGGACGCCAGGAGATTCTGCGCACGTGCTCGGGGGTGAGCAGGTTCTCCACGGGCAGGGCGAGCGCGTCGGCGATGGTCTGCAGGCGAGGGCGCACGGCCCGGTAGCGGCGGTCGGCCTCCGGGTCGCGATCGGCCCACGACCGCGGGGGCGGGATGCTCTCCTCGCCGCTGCGGACCGGAGGGAGGTCCTCGCTCGCGAGTCCCTCCTCGATGGCCGCCCACCAGCGGTCGAGCTGAGAGCGGCTCGCGCGGCCGGTGAACGCCTTGAGCGCCGCGAGGTCGCGCTTCGCCGCGAGCGGTGCCCGGGCTGCCGCGACGATGGAGGCGTCGGGCAGCAGGCGGCCCGGTGCGGTGTCGACCTCCTGGGCGTAGGCGTCGCGGGCGAACCAGAGCGAGCGGGCCACGGCGAGAGCGCGCTGACCCCGCACCGTCGACAGCCCGCTGAGGCGCCGCCACGGATCGATGCGCGCCACGGCCGCGGGCCGCTCGAGCACGGCGGCGAACTCCTGAGCGGCGAGCTCCGCCTTGCCTGCCGCCGTGAGCAGCTCGGCGATGCGGTCGCGCACATCCACCAGCAGCTCGACATCGAGGGCGGCGTAGGCGAGCCAGGCCTCGGGCAGCGGCCGCGTCGACCAGTCGGCCGCCGAATGCTCTTTCGCGAGGTGAAGCCCGAGCGTCTCCTCGACGACCGCACCGAGGCCGACCCGCGGCAGCCCGGCCAGGCGGGCACCGAGCTCGGTATCGAACAGGCGCGCGGGCTCGAGACCCACTTCGCGCAGGCAGGGCAGGTCTTGGCTCGCCGCGTGCAGCACCCACTCCTCGTGCCCGATCGCGCCTTGCAGCGCCTGGAAGGACGAGATCGCGATCGGATCGAACAGGAACGTGCCGGCTCCGCGGCGGAACACCTGGATGAGGTAGGCGCGCTGCGAGTACCGGAAGCCGCTCGCGCGCTCGGCGTCGACGGCCACCGGGCCGACACCGTCGCGCAGGGTCGCGACCGCGGCCAAGAACTCGTCGTCGGAGTCGATCACGTGGGGCGGCACGGCCAGGCGAGCCGCGGGGAGTGCGGGTGCCGCATCCGGCTCCGGCGCGCGTTCCGGCTCCGGTGCGCTCTGCGGGTCCGGTTCAGCGGGCGGTGGCGGAGCGCTCCGGGTGCGGGCGCGCGCGGGCCGGGGCACCCGGAACTCCTCCGGCACCGTGAACGGGTCGGAGATGGGAGGACGCTCAGCCACGCGACCCCCGTCGTCGCGGCAGAGCCGTGACCCCGTCGGCGGTCGGCGGGTAGCCCGCGACCATGCACAGCAGCTCGGCCCAGCCCTCCACATGCGCCGCCAGGTCGAGCTCGAGCGGGGTCCACGAGGCACGCAGCTCGATCTGCGCGCCGCTGCCCTGGGCTGCGAGCTCGCCGTACCCCGTCGAGAGCACCTTCGTCGCCGTGCCGCTCGCGGCGGTGTACTGCGCGCCGCGGGTCGCGAGCGCGTCGACGAGCCACGACCACGCGACGTCGGAGACGAAGGGGTCGAGCCCGATCTCGGTCTCGAGCGGTGCCTGGGCGTAGCAGATCACCCGCACCGGGCCGCCCCAGCCCTCCGGTGCTTCCGGGTCGAACAGCACGACCAGGCGCCCCGTTCCGAGATCGGAGTCGTCGGCGTGCTGGGCCGGATTCACATCCGCCGCGAGCGCGTGGGCGAAGGGGGCGAGACCCGAGGGGGCCGGGATCGTCGAGACCTCCAGCTCGGGGCGCAGAACGGCGCGCTCGATCGAGGCGACGATCCCGTCGAAGACGGACTGCGGGGACTGCCCGGCGGGTGATGCGGGAGGCACGTGTGCAGACTAGGTGCAGTTGCGCGTCTGCGCGCGCGAGACTCGCCGCGAGCCCGCCGCACCCCCCTAAGGTGAGGGTGTGAGGAGCAGTCGCGGTCTTGCGGGTCGAGTGGCCGTGGCCGTCGCGGGTGCGGCGCTCGTGGGCGCCGTCGGGGGCATGCTCGTGGCGCTGCGCGTCGCCCGCGACGTCGTGACGCCTCCCCGCCGCCGCCCCTTCGACATCCCCGTCTTCGCGGTCGATCGCGCGGCCGGCACGATCCTGCTCGGGCGCACGCCCGACACCGAGGTGGCGGGCCGCTACAGCCTGCGGTTCGACGACGACCGCGGCCACGCGCGCGTCGGCGACATCATCAGCCTCGACGAGCGCACCGTGCTGCGCCGCCTGGTGAGCGTCGAGCGGGGAGACCTCGAGCGGGCATCCGCCGCCCGATGGAGCGCGTGGTGGTACTCGACACCCGCTGATCTCGGTCTGCTCCACTCCGAGGTCGGGGTCGAGACGCCCATCGGCGTCGCACCGGCGTGGCTCATCGCGCCGGAGGGCGGCGCGGCGGGCACCCCCTGGGTGATCGCCGTGCACGGGCGCGGGGTGACGCGCGCCGAGCCGCTGCGGGCCGTGCCGGTCTTCCGTGCGGCGGGCTTCTCGGCGCTGCTCGTCAGCTACCGCAACGATGGCGACGCCCCGGCGAGCGCCGACGGCCGCTACGCCCTCGGCGGCGAGGAGTGGCGCGACATCGAGGCGGCGATCGCCTTCGCGCTCGAGCACGGTGCGACGCGCATCGTGCTGATGGGGTGGTCGATGGGCGGCGCCACGGTGCTGCAGTGCCTGCTGCGCTCGCCTCTCGCGGCGCACGTCGTCGGTGTGGTGCTCGAGTCGCCCGTCGTCGACTGGGTCGGGGTGCTGCGGTTCCAGGCCTCGGCTGTGGGCCTTCCGCCGGCGGTGCGGGATGCGGCGCTCGCCCTGCTCGGATCCACGCGCGGCTCGGCCCTCGTCGGGCTCGCCGCGCCGATCGACTTCGACCGGCTGGACGTCGTGGCCCGTGCGGCGGAGGTGCCGGTGCCGATGCTCGTGCTGCACAGCGACGACGACGGCTTCGTGCCGAGCGACGGCAGTGTCGCGCTGGCCGCAGCGCGGCCCGACGTCGTTCGACTGGAGCGCTTCACGCGGGCCCGGCACACCAAGCTCTGGAACTACGACCCCGAGCGGTGGGAGAGGGCGATCCGGGCCTGGCTCGACGAGCACGGCCTGAGCGGTGCTGCCGCGGTCACCGGGCCAGGTGCCGAGAGGTCAGGGTCCAGCGCCCGTACAGCGCCCCGTCGTCGTCGATCAGCAGCTGATGGAGGCGCGCCGCGCTGAGCGGCGCCGACAGCCCACCCTCCTGCCCGCCCCCGGACTGCCCGAGCAGGGCCAGGGCGCTTCCGCCGATGCGGGGGGCGATCGTCAGGCACAGCTCGTCGACGAGTCCCTGCGCGACCAGGGCCCCGGCGAGCGCCGGCCCGCCCTCGGCGGTGATGCGGTGCAGACCCCGCGCGCGCAGGGCGTCGAGCACGGCGGGCAGCGGAAGGCGATCGCCGTGCCCGTCGAACGCGACGGTCTCGACCCACGGATGCTCGGCCGCGGCCCGCGCGGCTCCGTCGGGCGTCGACACGACCAGCACGGTCGGTCGGGGAGCGGTGCCCGGCGGCCGCAGCCCCTCCAGCCGCCCGCTCGCGGTGAGCACGACGAGCGGTCGCGCGCGCGGCACGAGCGCGGGCTCGCGCCGCAGCGTCTCCGCCCCGACGAGCACCGCGTCGCTCAGTTCGCGGATGACCCCGAGCACGGTGCGGTCGACGCGCGACGTGAGCGTCTCCGAGGTACCGTCGGGGCCGGCAGCTCGGCCGTCGAGCGTCGAGATCAGGGTGAGCCGCAGGTGCGCCGGGGTGCCGAGCGTGTACCAGTCGAGGAGGGTGGTGCGGCCATCCGGAGTCGACGGATCGATCGTGCCGTGCGCCGGGAGCGCTCGACGCAGCAGCGGGGTCTCGGGGCTGGTCGCGGCGGGCACGGGGTCAGCGTAGCGAGGGGGTCGACGAGGCGGCGGTCAGGATTCGCGGGGGGAGCGGGTCGGTAGACTCGAGACCACCGCCCCGAGATGCCCTGCGACAGAGTGGAGACCACGGTGGAGCCGACCACGACGATCGCACGGCTGATCGATCGCCAGCCCGGCATGACGGCCGCCGAGCTCGTCGGTCACCTGACCCCGCCGCCGCAGTTCGCTGAGGCGAGCCTCGAGAACTACGTGCCCGACGCCCGGTACCCCTCGCAGGCGGAGGCCGTCGAGGCGATGCGGACGTTCTCGAGCGAGACGATCGCCGCGCCGCGGGGGCTGTTCTCGCGCAAGCCGGCCGCGCCGGTCGCCCGACCCGGCATCTACCTCGATGGCGGATTCGGCGTCGGCAAGACCCACCTCCTCGCCGCGCTGTGGCATCGCACGCGCGGTCGCAAGTACTTCGGCACGTTCATCGAGTACACGGCGATCGTGGGCGCGCTGGGCTATCGGGAGGCCGTCGCTCACTTCCGGGGCGCGTCGCTCATCGCGATCGACGAGTTCGAGCTCGACGACCCGGGCGACACGATGGTCATGTCGCGACTGCTCGGCGAGCTGGTCGCGAGCGGTTCGCGCATCGCCGCGACCTCGAACACCCCGCCCCACGCGCTGGGGGAGGGTCGGTTCGCGGCCCAGGACTTCCTCCGCGAGATCCACGCGCTCGCCGATCGCTTCACAACCGTGCGCATCGACGGCGAGGACTACCGCAAGCGCGACATCGAGGGGCACGCCGTCAGCCTGAGCGACGAGGAGTTCGACGCACGGATCGCCGCGGAGACCGGCGGCGTGACGGTGGACGCCTTCGACGACGTGCTGCGTCACCTCGCGACGGTGCACCACAGCCGGTACGTCGGGCTCATCGCGGGCCTGGGGGCGATCGGTCTGCGCGGCGTGCGCGTGCTCGACAACCAGACCGATGCGCTGCGGCTCGTGGCTCTCGTCGATCGGCTGTACGACGCTCAGGTGCGCATCATCGCGACAGGCGTGCCGCTCGACCAGATCTTCCCCGAGGAGATGCTTGCGGGCGGCTACCGAAAGAAGTACCTCCGAGCCGTCTCGCGGATGATCGCCCTGACCACCTCGTAGACTGGCAGCGGAGTGCCGGGAAGCCTGGTCGGCCTCCCCGCGGCCGCTGCCCGGGGAGACCACGACCCCGCGACCCCGAAAGGCCCGTCATGGCGACCGACCTCGAGCCCGCATCCACCCCTCTCAGCGCCCCCGCGCGCCGCTATCGCGAGTCGCTCTGGATCGAGCGGATCCTGCGCCGCGAGACGGTCGGCGGCTTCCTGTTGCTCGCGGCCACCGTGCTCGCCCTCATCGCCGCAAACACCGGGCTCGCCGAGGGCTACTTCGGCCTGCGGTCGACGTACCTGGAGATCACCTTCGGCGCGTTCTCGTGGGAGATCTCCGTCGGCAAGTTCGCCGCGGATGCCCTGCTCGCGATCTTCTTCTTCCTGGCCGGGCTCGAGCTCAAGCGCGAGTTCGTCGCCGGCGAGCTGCGCGATCCGCGCAAGGCCCTCGTGCCCGTCGTCGCGGCGGTCGGCGGCGTGATCGTGCCCGCGGTCATCTTCCTGGCGATCGTCCAGGCAGAGGGGCCCGAGGTGCAACGGGGCTGGGCCATCCCGGTCGCCACCGACATCGCCTTCGCGCTCGCGGTGCTCGCCGTCGTGGGCACCGCCCTTCCCCTCGCGCTCCGCACCTTCCTGCTGACCCTCGCGGTGGTCGACGACCTCATCGCGATCACGATCATCGCGTTCTTCTACACGACCGATCTGCAGCCCGGGTACCTGCTCGCGTCGCTCATCGGCGTGGCCGTCTACGGCCTGATCGCGCAGCGCTACCAGGAGTTCTTCCGCGTCCGCACGACGGCGGCCTGGTTCGTGCTGTTGCCGATCGGCGTCATCGTCTGGTTCTTCATGTTCGAGTCGGGCGTGCATGCCACGGTCGCCGGCGTGCTGCTGGCATTCACCGTGCCGGTGCGGGCGCGCGGGGGGGATGACGACGGCCTCGGCGAGCGCATGGGGCTCGCGGAGACCTTCGAGCACCGTTACCGCCCTCTCAGCGCCGGAATCGCGGTGCCGGTCTTCGCCTTCTTCTCGGCGGGAGTCGCGGTCGGGGGGTGGGACGGTCTGGTCGAGGCGGTCACGAGCCCGCTCGCTCTCGGGATCATGGCGGGGCTCGTGCTGGGCAAGACGATCGGCATCACGGCGGCGACCTGGCTCGTCACGCGCATCGCCGGTGTCTCGCTGCCCCGCGGCGTCGCGTGGATCGACCTCGTCGGGCTGGCTCTTCTCGCCGGCATGGGCTTCACCGTCTCGCTGCTCATCAACGAGCTGAGCTTCGGGCAGGGCACCGCGCTCGACGATGTCGGCAAGGTCGGCATCCTGCTCGGCTCGCTGCTGGCGGCGGTGCTCGCGGTCATCCTGCTCGGGTCGCGCAACCGCCGCTACAAGCGCCTGGTCGCCGAGGAGAGCGTCGACGTCGACGGCGACGGCATCCCCGACGTGTACAACGACGACCGGGCGAACGCTTAGGGCATTCCTCGGCCCGCGAAACGCGATGTTTACGTGGGCCCCGCGCGCGTAACGCGAGCGAAACACGCTGACGTGTTCGCCGAAACCTCACCGCTCGACACTGAGCACGTGCCCGGACTCGCCGGGGGAGTCTCGTCCCGAACGTGAGTCCTCGAGCCGGGCCGTCCCTTTGCCACGGTTAGAGAGGTTTGACATGGATCAGGGCAATACCGCCTTCCTCCTGTTCTCGGCAGCGCTCGTGCTGCTCATGACACCCGGACTCGCGTTCTTCTACGGCGGCCTCGTGAAGGCCAAGAGCGTCATCAGCATGATGATGCTGAGCTTCGGCGCCATCGGCCTCATCGGCGTGCTGTGGGTGCTGTACGGCTACGCGATCACGTTCGCCAACAACGTCGGCATCGACGGCCTCATCGGCATCGACACCGGTGCGATCGGCCTCGCCAGCCTGCTCGAGGTGCCGGAGGGTGCTGCCTTCCCGCCGCTGGCCTTCGCCGCGTTCCAGGCGACCTTCGCGATCATCACCGTCGCGCTCATCTCGGGCGCGATCGCTGACCGCGCGAAGTTCGGGGCCTGGATGCTCTTCGCCGGTCTCTGGGCGACGATCGTCTACTTCCCGGTGGCGAGCTGGGTGTTCAACTTCACCCTCGACCCCGAGACCCTCGCCTTCACCGACGGTGGCTGGATCACCTACGGTATGCAGACGGTCTTCGGCGTCGGCGCGATCGACTTCGCCGGTGGTACCGCGGTGCACATCAACGCCGGTGCCGCTGCGCTCGCGCTCGCGCTCGTTCTCGGCAAGCGCGTCGGCTTCGCCAAGGGTGCGCACGTGCCGCACAACCCGCCGTTCGTGCTGCTCGGCGCCGGCCTGCTGTGGTTCGGCTGGTTCGGCTTCAACGCCGGCTCGGAGCTCGCGGCCGACGGCGTCGCCGCGCTGGCCTTCATCAACACGATCGCCGCTCCGGCCGCTGCGCTGCTGGCGTGGCTCGTCGTCGAGGCGATCAAGGACGGCAAGCCGACCTCGGTGGGTGCGGCCTCGGGTGCGGTCGCCGGTCTCGTCGCGATCACCCCGGCGTGCGCCTCGCTCACGCCCATCTGGGCGATCGTGCTCGGTCTGCTCGCCGGTGCTCTCTGCGCCCTCGCGGTCGACCTGAAGTTCAAGCTCGGCTTCGACGACTCGCTCGACGTCGTGGGCATCCACCTCGTCGGTGGTCTCATCGGAACCCTGTACCTGGGCTTCTTCGCCAACGGCACCGGCCTGATCTACAGCGGCTCGTTCACGCAGCTCATGGTGCAGGCGATCGCGGCCTTCGCGGTCATGGCCTACTCGTTCGTGATGGCGTACATCATCGGCTTCGCGATCGAGAAGACCATCGGATTCCGCGTCACCGAGGAGGACGAGATCGCGGGCATCGACCCGATCGTCCACGGTGAGGCGGGCTACGTGCTCGACGCCACCAAGTAAGGCACGCGTCCGCCGACGGCGGACCAGCGCGGGGCGCTACCCTCACCTCGAGGGTGGCGCCCCGTCGTCGTTGTGGGAGCGCGGTCTGCGCGGCCGCCCCGGGGGAGGGAGCACTCATGTCGAGCTCGGATGCGGTGCTGCAGCTCGCCTGCGCCGTGCTGGTCCTGGGTCTGCCCCTCGGTGTCGCGGTCGTCGCCCCTCCGACGCGCTCCGCTCTGCTTCCGCTCGTCACCGGCAGCGCCGCCGCCGCGCTGGCCGTGACGATCTGGGCGGTCGTGCTCGGCCTCTCGCCCGATCCTCCCGCCCGGCTTCTCGACGCCGCTCTGCTGGGCGGCGTCGCGTTCGTGCTCGGTCGCGCGGCCGTCGCGCGGATCGGGGGCATCGGCGGCGGTGTGCTCGCCGCCCTCACCGGGGCGGTGCTGCTCGCTCCGCTGCTGCTCGTGCTGGTCGGCGTCGTGCCCAACCTGCTGCAGCAGGCGCTCGGCGCCGTCGACTTCGCCGGCGTGCTCGCGACCCATGTCGCCGTGGCGGTCACGGTGGGGGTGATGCAGGCACTGGCGGCGCGGTCTCCGGGGTCGAGCGGTCAGGGCCGGGGCAGCCCCGCCCCCGCCCGAACGGCGCTGGCCGTGGTGCTCGTGGCGATCGCGGCGACCGGGTGGATGCTCGGGGCCGAGCGCCTCGTCACCGACGCGAGCGGTCGCATCGCCCTGAATGCCGGGTCGGGGGCGCTGCTCGGGGCCGCCGTCTGGCTGATCATCGCGGTGCTCGCCGGCCGGGAGCGTCCCGCGGGGGGTGCCGTGATCGGCGCCCTTCTCGGCTGGGGCGCAGTGGGTTCGGGGGCCCCGTACCTGTCGCCGATGGCGGTCGCGGCCGCCGTGGTGCTGGGCGTCTCGGCGGGCGCCGCGATCGTGCTGCGGCGGCGGACGGGGGCCTCCGCATCCGGGCGATCGGCCGTCGCGATGATCGTGGCGGTGACCATCGGCGGCATCATGACGGCGCTGCTCGCCGACGGTTTCGGGCTGGCGGCGACCGGGTCGATCGCGGGCGTCATCGCGCACATCGGGGCCGTGCTCGCGGTCGGCCTGCTCGTGGCCCCGCTCGCGGCGGTCGTCAGCGCGCTCACGCTGCTGGTATCGAGAAAGCCGTTCCGGTGGGCGATACCAGACTCGAACTGATGACCTCTTCCGTGTGAAGGAAGCGCGCTACCAACTGCGCCAATCGCCCGTGCGGCACTATCTTGCCACATTCGCCGGGTGTGCCGAGACGGGTGCGGAGGGTGTGACGACACGCCTCCCCGTCGGTTTGGCCCTCGCCGGAGAGTTGGGCTAGAGTTTCGATGCACCCCGCGAGAGCGGGAGGCGAAATGCGGATGTGGCGCAGTGGTAGCGCATCACCTTGCCAAGGTGAGGGTCGCGAGTTCGAATCTCGTCATCCGCTCGAGCAATGGCCCTCTGTGAGGCGGGTTCTTGCCCACGGTGGCGTGGCCGAGAGGCGAGGCAGCGGCCTGCAAAGCCGTGCACACGGGTTCGAATCCCGTCGCCACCTCACAGCTCCACACGAAACACCCCATGCGAATGGGCGATTGGCGCAGCGGTAGCGCGCTTCCCTGACACGGAAGAGGTCACTGGTTCGATCCCAGTATCGCCCACCATGCGAACCCCCGGCCTAACCGGGGGTTTCGTCGTTCCGGGGCAGGATCCACCCCGGCCGCGCCCGCGATCGCGCCCCGGTCGCGCCCCCTTTGTGGGGCCGGACGCCCGTGCCGCGCTGGCCTAAGCTCGAGTCATGGCTCCGGGGGGAGAGGCTGCCGCACGCGTGGCCGACAGCGAGGCGTTCGCCGAGCTGCTGCTGCGCTCGGGCCTCGTCTCGCCCGAGAATCTCGCTTTCGCCCGTCAGGTCAAGGAGCGCACGGGCGCACACATCGACGAGGTGCTCATCAGTCAGGGGCTGCTCGACTCCGAGTCGCTGCTGCTCGTCGAGGCGCATGCCTGGGGCGTGCATCCCATCGATCTCGAAGCCGTCAAGTTCGACGACGCGCTCGTGCGCCGCTTTCCGGGGCAGACCTACCTGGCCGAGAACTGGATGCCCATCCGCCGCAACGACGCGGGCGTCGTGTTCGTCGCCACTGCTCGAGGGGTCGCCCCCGAGCGGGTCTCCCGCATCCGCGCCCTGCTCGGCGGGGCGGAGGTGCAGTTCGTCGCGACGACCTCATGGGACATCAAGAACGCGTGCCTGCGTCTGTTCCGGTCAGAGATCGCCGACGAGGCGGCGAACGAGCTGTGGCGGCAGAACCCGACGATGTCGGCGCGCATCACCTTCAGCCGGGCGCAGAAGGTGCTCGGGGCGGTGCTCGCAGTGGGCATCCTCGTCGCCGCGGTGCTCCGCCCTGTCGAGACAGCGATCGTTGCGCTCACGGTGCTGAGCGTCGTCTTCCTCGCCGGCACGAGCTTCAAGTTCATCGTCGCCATGCGCGGCGCCCGCTACGACGTCGTCGAGCGCATCACGAAGGCCCAGGTGCACGCCCTCGTCGACCGCGATCTGCCGCGCTACACCGTGCTCGTGCCGGTGTTCCGCGAGGCGAACATCGTCGGGCAGCTGATCGAGAACCTCGGCGGCCTCGACTACCCGACCGAGAAGCTCGAGGTGCTCATCCTCATCGAGGAGGAGGACGACGAGACGCGCGCCGCGGTGCAGGCGTCGAACCCGCCGCCGCACTTCCGGGTCGTGACCATCCCGAAGGGGCAGCCGCAGACCAAGCCGCGCGCGTGCAACGTGGGGCTGTACTTCGCGACCGGCGAGTACCTCGTCATCTACGACGCAGAGGACACGCCCGACCCCGACCAGCTCAAGAAGGCCGTGGTGGCGTTCCGTCGCGGCGGCGATGACATGGTCTGCGTGCAGGCCTCGCTCAACTACTTCAACGACAGCGAGAACGCGCTCACTCGCATGTTCACGCTCGAGTACAGCTACTGGTTCGACTACATGCTGGCCGGGCTCGACCTCGGCGACCTGCCGATCCCGCTCGGCGGCACCTCGAACCACTTCCGCACCTCGGCGCTCATCGAGCTCGGCGGGTGGGACCCGTACAACGTCACGGAGGATGCCGACCTCGGCATCCGCGCGAGCGCTCTCGGCTACCGCGTCGGCGTCATCAACTCCACCACGATGGAGGAGGCGAACACCTCGATCCCGAACTTCATCCGGCAGCGCTCCCGGTGGATCAAGGGCTACATGCAGACGACCCTCGTGCACGCGCGGCAGCCGCTGGCGCTCATCCGCCAGATCGGCCTGCGCCGCTTTCTGAGCTTCGTGCTGCTCATCGCAGGCACGCCGGCGACGTTCCTCGGCGTGATCCCCTTCTACATCGTGACGGCGTTCACGATCCTTCTGCCGGTGGATGCCCTCGCTGAGCTCTTCCCGGTCTGGCTGCTCTGGCTCACGCTGCTGAACTTCGTCATCGGCAACGTGATCATGATCTACCTGTCGATGATGGGCCCGTACAAGCGCGGCACCTTCCACCTCGTGCTGTGGGCCCTGCTCAACCCCGTCTACTGGCTGCTGCACTCGATCGCGGCCTACAAGGGGCTGTGGCAGCTGCTCACGAAGCCGCACTACTGGGAGAAGACCGAGCACGGATTGACGACGCATGTCCAGCACGGCTGAGGTCGCCCCGCTGCGGCGCGATCGCACGAACCGCACGAGCGCGCGCAGCCGGCTCGACCCTTTCCCGCGCAATCCGATCGGGCGATGGATGCTCCGCCTCGGCGCGGCGGCACCGCTCGTGCTGCTCGCGCTGCTGCTCGAGACGGTGCCGCACCCCGAGTCGTCCCCGAACGCCGACCTCGAGGTCGCGATCGCGGCGATCGACTGGACGCGCGGCGATGCGGAGTGGCTGGCCCTGCTCTACCCGCACACCGCGACTCTGATCGCCTCGGCGAACCCGTTCGGGCGTGTGGGGCTCAGCATCCTCGGAGCGATCGCTGCGGGGTTCCTGATCCAGAAGGTGGCCGAGATCATCGCGCAGCGGTCGATCCCGCGCTCCACCGGCATCATCCTGATCCTCGCGCTCACGGCGAACCCGCTGTTCGCCTACTTCGCCCTCGAGAATCTGCCGGGGTTCCTCGCCCTGACCTTCTTCGGGCTGGCGCTGGCCGATCTGGTGCGGTTCGTGAACTGGGGCAACACCGAGTCGGGCTTCCGTGCGGGCATCCTGCTCATGGCGGCGGCGCTCAGCGATCCCTCCGGCATCCTGTACGCGCTCGTCGCGGTGCTGGCCTCGCCCTTCCTCCGTCACGGTCGTACCGCGGCCCCCGGACTGCGCGCGGCGAACATGCTCGTGCTGGCCTTCCCGACGCTCGGGGCCTTCGCGACGATCATGTTCCTCAACCTGCTGTTCTTCGGGTCGATCTGGCCGGGTCTCGACATCGGCGCGGTCGCCGCGGGGGCGGTCGCGGCGGTGCCGCAGCTCGTGGCGCTGTACGCGACGCCCACCGGCTGGCTCATCGCCGCGCCGTTGCTGAGCGCGTGGCTCGTGGCGGCGATCGTGCGTCGGCCCGCGGCGATCCCGGTCTCCACGATCGTGTTCGTGCTGCTGAACCTCGCCTTCCTGCTCGGCGTCTTCCCGCCGGGTGCCGCGGGGGCGAGCTTCCTGCTGCTGACCCTCCTCGCCATCACCCTCATCCCCGCCGCACGGACGCCGGTCACGAACGCGCTCGTCGACCTCGTCGCCGTGCTGCAGATCGTCATCGCCTGGAGCGCGGCGCTCGACCGGCCCGTCGTGCTCGACTGGATGCAGTCGGTCGCGACAGCGTGGGTGGTGCTGACCGGCTGATCGGCGCGTCGCAGCGCGGCCGGCGCCGGACGGGCGCTCGGTGCGCCGCCGGTAGAGTTGTCGTCGCCCCGCACCCCTGACCTCCGTGGAGGAGACCGCGTGTCTGACGACGCCTCGGCCGAGCATCCCGCCGCCCCCCTCGAGATCGGCCCCGTGACGGCGACCGAGGCGACCGACGGCTTCGGCCTGTTCCGCGACCGCAGCGTCGTGGCGATGCGCGTGGCCGGAGAGCTGCGCGACCTCGCGCACCGGCTGCAGCCCGGCGATGTCGCCGAGCCGGTGACGATCGACTCGCCCGACGGCCTCGCGATCTTGCGGCACTCGACCGCGCACGTTCTCGCGCAGGCGGTGCAGTCGATCAACCCGGAGGCCAAGCTCGGCATCGGGCCTCCCGTCACCGACGGCTTCTACTACGACTTCGACGTCGCGACGCCGTTCACGACCGACGACTTCGCGGCGCTCAGCAAGGCGATGGACCGCATCATCCGCCAGGGTCAGCGCTTCGTGCGCCGGGTCGTCACGGAGGACGAGGCGCGCGCCGAGCTCGCGGCCGAGCCGTACAAGCTCGAGCTCATCGGGCTCAAGGGGGCGGCCGCCGAGGGCGCCGATGGCGAGAGCGTCGAGGTCGGCGCGGGCGAGCTGACCATCTACGACAACGTCGACGGCAAGACCGGCGAGGTCTACTGGAAGGACCTCTGCCGCGGCCCCCACCTGCCCAACACGCGCATGATCGGCAACGGCTGGTCGCTCATGCGGGTCGCCGCCGCCTACTGGCGCGGCAGCGAGAAGAACCCGCAGCTGCAGCGCATCTACGGCACGGCATGGCCGTCGAAGGATGCCCTGCGCGAGCACCTCGCCCGCCTCGAGGAGGCCGCCAAGCGCGACCACCGCAAGCTCGGCGTCGAGCTCGACCTGTTCAGCTTCCCCGACGAGATCGGATCGGGCCTCGCCGTCTTCCACCCCAAGGGCGGCATCGTGCGGGCCGAGATCGAGTCGTACATGCGCGAGCGTCTGCTGGCGAACGGCTACGAGCTCGTCTACTCGCCGCACATCACCAAGGGGGCGCTGTTCGAGACGAGCGGCCACCTGCAGTGGTACGAGGAGGGCATGTTCCCGGCGATGCACCTCGACGCCGAGCACGATGCCGACGGCGCGGTGACGAAGCCGGGCCAGGACTACTACCTGAAGCCCATGAACTGCCCGTTCCACAACCTGATCTTCCGCGCGCGGGGCCGCAGCTACCGCGAGCTGCCGCTGCGCCTGGCCGAGTTCGGTACGGTCTACCGCTACGAGAAGAGCGGCACGCTCTCGGGCCTCACGCGCGTGCGCGGGCTGACGCAGGACGACGCGCATATCTACGTGACGCCCGACCAGGTGCGCGACGAGGTGGCCCGCCAGCTCGAGTTCGTGCTCGAGACCCTGCGCGGCTATGGCCTCGACGACTTCTACCTCGAGCTCTCGACCCGCAACCCCGAGAAGTCGGTGGGCAGCGACGAGCTGTGGCAGGAAGCCACCGAGACCCTGCGGCAGGTCGCCGTCGATTCGGGACTCGAGCTCGTGCCCGACCCGGGCGGGGCCGCGTTCTACGGCCCGAAGATCTCGGTGCAGGCGCGCGACGCGATCGGCCGCACCTGGCAACTCTCGACGGTGCAGCTCGACTTCAACCAGCCCGAGCGCTTCCAGCTCGAGTACACGGCCTCCGACGGAACCCGCCAGCAGCCGATCATGATCCATCGCGCGCTGCTCGGTTCGATCGAGCGGTTCTTCGCGATCCTGCTCGAGCACTACGCCGGCGCGTTCCCGGCCTGGCTCGCACCGGAGCAGGTCGTGGGCATCCCGGTGGCCGAGGACTACGCCGAGCACCTCGAGAGCGTCATCGCGCAGCTGCGGGCCGCGGGAGTGCGCGCCCACGTCGACCGCAGCGACGACCGCATGCAGAAGAAGATCCGCACCCACACCACGGGCAAGGTTCCGTACCTGCTGATCGCGGGCGCCGACGACGTCGCGAATGGCGCGGTGAGCTTCCGCTTCCGCGACGGCTCGCAGGTCAACGGCGTGCCGGTCGCCGAGGCGATCGCGCGCATCACCACGGCGATCTCGACGCGTTCGAGCGAGCTGTAGGCGGGCATCCGACGATGACGCAGCATGATGCGGGGCGCGCGTCGCTCGACGGCGTCGACGCCGAGCCGGCCTCCGGGTTCGCCGCCGAGCCCGACGGCTACGCCCGGCTGTGGACGCCGCACCGCATGGCGTACATCGAGTCGCACCACGTGCAGGAGAGCACCGACGAGTGCCCGTTCTGCCGGGCCCCCGGGCTGCCCGACGACCAGTCGCTCATCGTGGCACGGGGCGAGCACGCCTACGTCGTGCTCAACCTCTACCCGTACAACAGCGGGCATCTGCTGGTGTGCCCCGTGCGGCATGTTGCGCTCTATGACGAGGCCACCGAGGCGGAGGCGGTCGAGATCGCGGCGCTCACGCAGACCGCGATGCGGGTGCTGCGCTCGACCCTCCGGTGCGACGGTTTCAACATCGGCATGAACCAGGGGCGCATCGCGGGGGCCGGGATCGCGGGCCATCTGCACCAGCACGTGGTGCCGCGCTGGTCGGCGGACGCGAACTTCATGCCGATCATCGCGGGCACGAAGGCCATGCCGCGCCTGCTGGGCGATGTGCGCGAGGAGCTCGCTCGCGCCTGGCCCTCAGCTTCCGGGCAGTAGCGCGGCAGTAGACTGGCGCGCGCCGCCAAACGTACCTCCACCATTCCGTGCGCTCGCGCGCAGTGCTCCAGAAAGGGCCGATAGACCATGACCGAGACCACGACGACGAGCGTGCAGGGCACGAGCCGCGTCAAGCGCGGACTCGCGGAGATGCTCAAGGGCGGCGTGATCATGGACGTCGTGACCGCCGAGCAGGCGCGCATCGCGGAGGACGCGGGCGCCGTGGCCGTCATGGCCCTCGAGCGCGTCCCGGCCGACATCCGCGCGCAGGGCGGTGTCGCCCGCATGAGCGACCCCGACCTCATCGACGAGATCATCGCCGCGGTGTCGATCCCCGTCATGGCGAAGGCCCGCATCGGCCACTTCGTCGAGGCCCAGGTGCTCCAGTCGCTCGGCGTGGACTACATCGACGAGTCGGAGGTGCTGAGCCCGGCCGACTACGTCAACCACATCGACAAGTGGCCCTTCACCGTTCCGTTCGTGTGCGGCGCCACCAACCTCGGCGAGGCCCTGCGCCGCATCACCGAGGGCGCGGCGATGATCCGCTCGAAGGGCGAGGCCGGCACCGGTGACGTCAGCGAGGCGACCAAGCACATCCGCACGATCCTCGGCGAGATCCGGGCCCTCTCGGCCAAGACCCCCGACGAGTGGTACGTCGCGGCCAAGGAGCTGCAGGCGCCCTACGAGCTCGTCGCCGAGGTCGCGCAGACCGGCAAGCTCCCGGTGGTGCTGTTCACCGCCGGGGGAGTCGCGACGCCCGCCGACGCCGCGCTGATGATGCAGCTCGGGGCCGACGGCGTCTTCGTCGGTTCCGGCATCTTCAAGTCGGGCAACCCGGCCGCGCGTGCCGCCGCGATCGTCAAGGCCACCGCGGGCTACAACGACCCCGCCATCATCGCGGAGGCGTCGCGCGGGCTCGGCGAGGCCATGGTCGGCATCAACGTCGCCGACCTGCCCGCGCCGCACCGTCTCGCCGAGCGTGGCTGGTAGCGCGCTCCCTCCCGTCGGGGTCTTCGCCCTCCAGGGCGACGTGCGCGAGCACGTCGCCGTGCTGCGCGAGCTGGGTGCCGACGTGCGCGAGGTGCGCACGCCCGACCAGCTCGCCGACGTGGGCGGGCTCGTCCTCCCCGGCGGCGAGTCGAGCGTCATGGACAAGCTCAGCCGGCTGTTCGGCCTGCGCGAACCCCTGCGGGCGCGCATCGCGGCGGGCATGCCGGTCTACGGCACGTGCGCGGGCATGATCATGCTCTCCGACCGCGTGCTCGACGCGATCGACGGGCAGCTGACTCTCGGCGGGCTCGACGTGACCGTGCGCCGCAACGCCTTCGGCAACCAGCTCGACTCGTTCGAGACCGATCTCGCGATCCCGGCACTGGGTGACCCTGCGGTGCACGCGGTGTTCATCCGCGCGCCCGTGGTGGTCGACGCGGGCGTGGGCGTCGAGGTGCTGTCGGCGCTCGACGACGGGCGCATCGTCGCCGTCGAGCAGGGTCGGCTGCTCGCCACCGCGTTCCACCCGGAGGTCGCGGGGGAGACCCGCTTCCACGAGCGCTTCCTGGCCCACGTCGCAGCGGCGGAGAACGCCGCGTCCTGATCGCGCGCCGCGCAGAGGGTGGCACGATGGGCCCATGGTGCTCTACTCCGACTACCCGGCCGCCCGCACGCGTCAGATCATCGCCGATGTCGTCGCGATCGTTGTCGCGGTGCTCGTCATCACGATCGCGGCATCCGTCGCCGCGGCGATCCGCGCCCTCGGCGGCTTCGGTCGCGATCTCGAGGCCGCCGGCCTCGACTTCCAGTCGGGGCTGACCGATGCGGCGGAGTCGCTCGGCGGCATCCCGCTCATCGGCGAGGGCATCCGCGGGCCGTTCGACCTCGCCGCCGATGCGGGGGCCTCGGTCGCCGAGGCCGGGCGGCAGCAGCAGGCCTTCGTCGAGCTCGTCGCGACCACGACCGGGTGGCTCATCGCGCTGCTGCCGCTGGCGCTGCTGACGCTCGTGTGGCTCGTGCCCCGCATCCGCTTCGCCGTGCGCTCGCGTCGGCTGCGCGGCATGATCGCCGCCGGGATGACCGCGGACACGCTCGCGGTGCGCGCACTCTCGCGGGCGCCCCTGCGCGAGCTCGTGGCCGTGCATCCCGACCCGGCCTCGGTCTGGCGCAGCAACGACCCGGTGCTCGTGCGGCGGCTCGCCGAGGTCGAGCTGCGCCGCGCCGGAATCCGCGCCAGCGCCCTGCCCTAAACTGGAGGGCAGTTCTCGACCCCGCAAGGAGCCCCATGTCCGGCCATTCCAAGTGGGCGACCACCAAGCACAAGAAGGCCGTCATCGACGCCCGTCGTGCGAAGTCGTTCGCCAAGCTCATCAAGAACATCGAGGTCGCCGCGAAGATCGGCGGCCCCGACCCGGCCGGCAACCCCACGCTCGCCGACGCCATCCAGAAGGCGAAGAAGACGAGCGTTCCGAACGACAACATCGACCGCGCCGTCAAGCGCGGCGCGGGCCTCACGGGCGAGTCGATCGACTACCAGTCGATCATGTACGAGGGCTACGGCCCCGGCGGCATCGCCCTGCTCATCGAGTGCCTGACCGACAACCGCAACCGGGCCGCCGCCGAGGTGCGCACGGCCATGTCGCGCAACGGCGGCACCATGGCCGACCCGGGCAGCGTCGCCTACAACTTCAGCCGCAAAGGCGTGATCGCGATCACGAAGACCGATGGCGTGACCGAGGACGACATCCTCATGGCCGTGCTCGACGCGGGCGCCGAGGAGGTCATCGACCAGGGCGGCGGCTTCGAGGTCGTCACCGAGCCCTCGCAGCTCATCGCGGCCCGCACGGCGCTTCAGGAGGCCGGTCTCGACTACGACTCGGCCGAGGCGGAGTTCCTCGCCAACGTGAAGATCGACGCCGACGCCGAGACCGCTCGCAAGCTCTTCAAGCTCGTCGACGCCGTGGATGACCTCGACGACGTGCAGAACGTCTACACCAACGTGTCGCTGAGCGACGCGGTGCGCGCCGAGCTCGACGCCGACGACGAGTAGCACCGTGCTGCGGGTGCTCGGCGTCGACCCCGGCCTCACCCGGTGCGGGGTCGGCATCGTCGACATCGAGCGTGACCGCCGCGCCACTCTCGTCGCCGTGACGGTGATCGAGACGGCGGCCGACCTCGCCCTCGAGCGTCGCCTGCTCGCGATCGGCGACGGCATCGAGCAGCTGCTCGACACCCACCGCCCCGACGCCGTCGCGCTCGAGCGCGTCTTCGCCCAGCACAACGTGCGCACCGTCATGGGAACGGCCCAGGCGAGCGGACTCGTGCTGCGTGCGGCGGCGGCGCGGGGCCTCGCCGTCGCCCTGCACACGCCGACCGAGGTGAAGGCCGCGGTCACGGGGCACGGCGGTGCCGACAAGCGGCAGGTCGCCGCGATGGTGCAGCGCATCCTGCGCCTGGATGCTCCGCCCCGGCCCGCCGACGCGGCCGATGCCCTCGCGCTCGCCATCTGCCACGGCTGGCGGGGGTCGTCCGCGACGGGAGCGCCGTCACGGCTCGACACTGCCGCGACGCCCGCCCAGGAGGCGTGGCGCGCGGCGGAGAAGGCGGCCCGCGCCCGTAGGCTCGACAGGTGATCGCGAGCCTTCGAGGAGCCGTCGTCGCCCTCAGCGGCGGCCGGGCCGTCATCGACGTCGGCGGCGTCGGGTACGCGGTCACGCTCACCGAGCGGCACGCCCGCGCTCTGCGCCTCGGCGACACCGCTCTCGTGCACACCGCGCTCGTCGTGCGCGAGGACGACATGAGCCTGTTCGGGTTCGCCGACGAGATCGAGCTCGCTCTGTTCGACCTGCTGCGCACCGTGTCGGGCGTGGGGCCCAAGTCGGCTCTCGGCGTGCTCGGCGCGATGACGCCCGAGCGCATCGCGCAGGCCATCGCGGACGACGACGACGCGCCGTTCCGGGCCGTCTCGGGCATCGGGCCGAAGACCGCGAAGCTCATCGTCGTCTCCCTCGCCGGCAAGCTCGTCGCCCCCGCCGCCGGTACGGCTGCAGCCTCCGAGCAGTCCGTCGAGCCCTCGGCCGCGGCGACCGTCACCGCACTCGTCGCCGCGCTGACCGGGCTCGGGTGGCCCGAGCGCACCGCGCTCGAGGCCGCGCGCACCGTGGTCGAGAGCGACCCCGACGCCGCGAGCGCCGGGCTGCCGGTGCTGCTGCGGCGTGCGCTGGGCATCCTCGGGCCCGCCCGCCGCACCGACGGAGGGGAGCGGGCGTGAGCGACGACGTCCGGCGCGCCGTTCCCGAATCGGAGGCGGAGCTCGCCTTCGAGGGCGCCCTGCGGCCGCACAGCCTCCGCGAGTTCGTCGGCCAGCACAAGGTGCGACGGCAGCTTCAGCTGCTCCTCGAGGCCGCGGCGCTGCAGAGCCGCACGCCCGACCACATCCTGCTCGCCGGCCCGCCCGGTCTCGGCAAGACCACGCTCGCCCTCATCGTCGCCCACGAGGGCGCGCGACCGCTGCGCATGACGAGCGGTCCCGCGATCCAGCACGCGGGAGACCTGGCAGCCGTGCTGTCATCGCTCGTGCCCGGTGAGGTGCTGTTCATCGACGAGATCCACCGTATGGCGCGCTCGGCGGAGGAGATGCTCTACCTCGCGATGGAGGACTTCCGCGTCGACATCATGGTGGGCAAGGGCGCCGGCGCGACGAGCATCCCGCTCGAGCTCGCACCGTTCACGCTGGTCGGGGCCACGACCCGCTCGGGCCTCCTGCCCAACCCGCTGCGCGACCGGTTCGGGTTCACCGCGCACCTCGAGTTCTACGAGCCCGACGAGCTGCAGCAGGTGCTCGTGCGCGCGGCGCGCCTGCTCACGCTCGAGATCGACGACGCCGCGCTCGGTGAGATCGCCCGCCGCTCGCGGGGAACACCGCGCATCGCCAACCGCCTGCTGCGTCGCGTGCGCGACTACGCCCTGGTCCACGGAGGAGTGGCCGACCGCGATGCCGTGCGGGCAGCGCTCGAGCTCTACGACGTCGACGAGCACGGTCTCGATCGGCTCGACCGCGCTGTGCTCTCCGCGGTCGTCGAGCGCTTCGACGGCGGGCCGGTCGGTCTCTCGACCCTCGCCGTGTCGGTGGGGGAGGAGGCGGAGACGATCGAGTCGGTCGTCGAGCCCTTCCTCGTGCGAACGGGGCTGCTGTCGCGCACGCCCCGTGGCCGGGTGGCCACAGCCCGCGCCTGGCAGCACCTCGGCCTCGAGCCCCGGCCCACCGTGGCGGATGACCTATAGTTGTCGCTGGCCCTCGGCGCAGCATCCGCGCGCCGGTCGGCGCTGACCTGCGCGCCGCGCCTCCGAGCGTTCCGAAAGGCAATCCCCATGGATCCGTTGACCATCGTCATGCTGGGCGTGCTCGCCCTGCTCATCTTCTTCATGTTCCGCAACTCGCGGAAGCGCAAGCAGGAGATGGAGCTGCTGCAGCTCAAGATGGTGCCCGGTGCCGAGGTCATGACCAACTTCGGCCTCTTCGGCACCCTCGTCGAGCTCGACGAGGAGAACAACGTCGCGACCATCGAGACGAGCCCGGGCAGCACCGTGCGGGTGCACCGCCAGACCCTCGCCCGCGTGATCGAGGACGAGCCCGTCGCCGACGACGTCGCGGAGGAGTCGGCCGACGCCGCCGACGAGCCGCAGCTCAACACCTCGAGCCTCGACGCCCCGGCCGACAAGCCGAAGCGCGGCAAGAAGACCGAGAGCTGACGCTCCTCCACCCCCGTCGGCGCGCCGCCTGAGCGGCGTGCCCGCCCCGCCCCGGCAGAAATGAGTTCCTGAGGTGGTCAGAAGCACCCCTGAGCGCAAGGCCATTCGCTCCCTCGTCTGGCTGCTCGTCATCATCATCGCGCTCATCGCGGCGAACGGCGCGAGCGTGCTGTTCAACAACGGCCAGTGGACGCCCAAGCTCGCCCTCGACCTCGAGGGCGGCACGCAGATCACGCTGAGCCCTCAGCTGTCGAGCGGCGAGTCGGTGACGCCCGAGCAGCTCGAGCGCGCGGTCGCGATCATCCGCCAGCGCGTCGACGCGTCGGGCGTGAGCGAGGCCGAGATCAACACCCAGGGCAACCAGAACATCGTGGTGTCGATCCCCGGCGAGCCCGACGAGGCCACGCGCGAGCGCATCTCCAGCTCGGCGAAGCTCGAGTTCCGCCCGGTGCTCGCCGCCGACCTGCCCTCGGCCTCGACGATCGGCGAGGAGGGGGCCGAGGAGTCCGGAACCGACCCGTCGGCATCGCCGAGTGCGGAGGCCCCGACCGACCCGAGCGCCGCGCCGTCGCCAACGGCGTCGCCGACCGACGCGAGCGACCTGGCGTGGATCACCCCCGAGCTGCAGGAGCAGTTCGACAGCTTCGACTGCGCCACCCTCGCGCAGGTCGGGGCGAACGTCGCGCCCTCGGACGAGCCGCTCATCACCTGCGAGCAGGACGGCTCGATCAAGTACATCCTCGGGCCGGTGGAGGTCGCCGGTGAGCGCATCGCCGACGCCCGGGCCGGGCTCATCACGTCGTCGACGGGCGTCACCACGAACGAGTGGGGCGTCTTCATGGAGTTCGACGCCGAGGGCACCGCCCAGTTCCGCGCCGTCACTGAGCGCCTCGTCGCGCTCTCCGGGGTGCAGAACCAGTTCGCGATCGTGCTCGACGGTAGCGTCATCAGCGCGCCGCGCACGATCAGCGCGATCACCGACGGCCGCCCGCAGATCAGCGGCAACTTCACCGAGGAGTCGGCCCTCACGCTCGCCGATCAGCTCAAGTTCGGCGCGCTGCCGATCGGCTTCGAGATCCAGTCGAGCGAGAACATCAGCGCGACGCTCGGTGTCTCGCAGCTGCAGAGCGGCATCATCGCCGGCATCATCGGTCTGATCCTGGTCGGCCTCTACGCGTTCGTGCAGTACCGCGCGCTCGGCGGCGTCGTGCTCGCCTCGCTGGTCGTGGCGGCCGTGCTGACGTACCTGATCATCACCTACCTCTCGAATCAGCAGGGCTTCCGCCTGTCGCTCGCCGGTGTTGCGGGACTCGTGATCTCGATCGGCGTCATCGCCGACTCGTTCATCGTGTACTTCGAGCGCATCCGCGACGAGCTGCGTGACGGGCGCAGCGTCGACGGCGCCGTCGAGGCGGGCTGGAAGCGCGCCTGGCGCACGATCCTCATCAGCGACGTCATCAACTTCCTCGCCGCGATCGTGCTCTTCGTGCTCGCCGTCGGCAACGTGCGCGGCTTCGCGTTCACGCTCGGCATCACGACGATCGTCGACATCATCGTCGTGGCGCTGTTCACGCACCCGATGATGCAGCTGCTCGGGCGCACCCGGTTCTTCGGCGGCGGGCACCCGCTCAGCGGCCTCGACCCGAAAGCGCTCGGCGCCGTGTACCGCGGTCGTGCGCAGTTCCGCGCGCCCGTCGGGGTGACGAGCACCAAGGTCGCCAGCAGCAGCCGCGAGGCGCAGCGTCGGCAGACGATCGCCGAGCGCAAGGCCGCTGAAGCGGCCGGAGAAGGGAAGGACGCCCGATGAGCAGGCTCACGCGGTTCGGCAACGACCTCTACACCGGAGAGCGCTCGTTCGACTTCGTCGGGCGCCGGAATCTCTGGTACGCGATCGCCGCGGTGTTCGTGGTGCTCGCGATCGGTCTCACCGCGCTTCGCGGCGGCTTCGTCTTCGGCATCGAGTTCCGGGGCGGCTCGGAGTTCCGGGTGCAGAGCACGAGCGCGGTCGAGCAGGGCACCGCCGCTGCGACGGCGATCGCCGACGACGCGGTCGCGTCGGTCGTCTCGGGCGCCAACCCGCGCACCTCGATCGTCGGCGGAGACTCGGTGCGCGTGCAGACCGAGCAGCTGACCCCGGCCGAGACGGAGGAGGTGCGCGCTGCCCTCGCGGAGGCCTACGGCGTCGACGTGGCCGATGTCAGCTCGTCGTTCATCGGCGCGACCTGGGGTGCCGACATCACGCGGCAGGCGATCATCGCCCTCGTCGTGTTCCTCCTGCTCGCGAGCCTCGTGCTGGCCATCTACTTCCGCACCTGGAAGATGTCCCTGGCCGCGGTCATCGCACTGTTCCACGACCTCGTGATCACGGCGGGCGTGTACGGCGTCTTCGGCCTCGAGATCACCCCGGCCGCGGTCATCGGCTTCCTGACGATCCTCGGCTACTCGCTGTACGACACCGTCGTCGTGTTCGACAAGGTGCGCGAGAACACGAGCGAAGACGGTGTGGAGTCGCGTCGCACCTTCGCGCAGTCGGTCAACCTCGCGGTCAACCAGACGCTCGTGCGGTCGATCAACACCTCGATCGTCGCGGTGCTCCCGACGGCGTCGATCCTGTTCATCGGCTCGCTGCTGCTCGGCGCGGGCACCCTGCGCGATATCGCCCTCGCCCTCACGGTCGGAACGATCGTCGGCACCTACTCGTCGATCTTCCTCGCGGCGCCGCTGTACGTGCACCTGCGGCAGAACGAGCCCGAGGTCAAGAAGCAGGGGGCGCGGCCGCGGGTCGCACGGCCCGAGTCGGGCGCGGTGCGCTGAGTCGGGCCACCGGCCGCGGCGTGCGGGCATCCCGTGGCGGACGGTCGCAGAGCGACCTGCCCGTAGAATCGGGGTGGAGGCGCGCATGACGGAGACGACGCAGCAGAGCTCGGCGTCGCTGCGCGCCCTCCTGCCGCGCATCTTCTCGCGGTCGCAGTCGGGCGGCGCCCTCGAAGCGCTCATCCGCACCCTGCGCACCCATCACCCCAAGGCCGACATCCCGCTCATCGAACGGGCCTACCAGGTGGCCGAGCGCGCGCACGAGGGGCAGACCCGCAAGAGCGGCGAGCCGTACATCACCCATCCGCTCGCGGTCGCGCAGATTCTCGCCGACCTCGGCATCGGCGCCAAGACCATCGCGGCGGCGCTGCTGCACGACACCGTCGAGGACACCGACTACAGCCTCGACGAGCTGCGGCGCGACTTCGGCGACGAGATCGCGATGCTCGTCGACGGCGTCACGAAGCTCGACAAGGTCAAGTACGGCGACAGCGCGCAGGCCGAGACGGTGCGCAAGATGATCGTCGCGATGTCGAAAGACATCAGGGTGCTGATCGTGAAGCTCGCCGACCGGCTGCACAACGCGCGCACCTGGGGCTTCGTCGAGAGCGACTCCGCGCGGCGGAAGGCGCAGGAGACCCTCGAGATCTACGCGCCGCTCGCGCACCGACTGGGCATCCAGACGATCAAGTGGGAGCTCGAAGACCTCTCGTTCGCCGTGCTGCACCCGAAGATCTACGTCGAGATCGAGAGCCTCGTGCGCGGGCGCACCCCGGAGCGCGAGGCGTTCGTGCAGCAGGTGATCGACACGGTCAAAGACGACCTGCGGCAGGCGCGCATCAAAGCCGAGATCAAGGGCAGGCCGAAGCAGTACTACTCGATCTACCAGAAGATGGTGCACCGCGGTCGCGACTTCGACGAGATCTACGACCTCACCGGCGTGCGCATCCTGGTCAATTCGATCCGCGACTGCTACGCCGTGCTCGGCGCCGTCCACGCCCGCTGGAACCCGATGCCCGGACGGTTCAAGGACTACATCGCGACTCCGAAGTTCAACCTCTACCAGTCGCTCCACACGACCGTCTACGGTCCGGGCGGCCGCCCCGTCGAACTGCAGATCCGCACGCACGAGATGCACCAGCGCGCCGAGTTCGGTGTGGCCGCGCACTGGAAGTACAAGGAGCGCATGGCGGGCTCGGCCCGCAGCGACGCGGGAGTCGAGCGCTCGGACACCGACATGGCCTGGCTCGCGCACATCTCCGACTGGCAGGCCGAGACGAGCGACCCCACCGAGTTCCTCGACAACCTCCGGTACGAGATCGGCGCGAAGGAGGTCTACGTCTTCACGCCCCAGGGCAAGGTGATCGGCCTACCGGCCGGCGCCACGCCCGTCGACTTCGCCTACGCCGTGCACACCGAGGTGGGGCACCGCACCATGGGGGCGAAGGTCAACGGCCGCCTCGTGCCTCTCGACACGCCGCTCAGCAGCGGCGACTCGGTCGAGGTCTTCACATCCAAGAATCCCGATGCGGGCCCGAGCCAGGACTGGCTGAACTTCGTCACGAGCACCCGCGCCCGCTCGAAGATCCGGCAGTGGTTCACCAAGGAGCGCCGCGACGAGGCGATCGAGCAGGGCAAGGATGCGATCGCCCGCGCGATGCGCAAGCAGAACCTGCCCCTCCAGCGGCTGATGTCGCAAGACTCCGTCGCCCACGTGGCGGCGCAGCTGCGCTACGAGACCGTCGAGTCGCTCTACGCCGCGGTCGGCGAGGGCCACGTCTCGACGCAGTCGGTCATCGAGAAGATCGTCGCGGCCCTGCACGTCGAAGCCGAGAGCGACGACGAGCCGTTCAGCCTGCCCACGCGGGGTCGCACGCCGGTGCGCACGAGCGACTCGGGCGTGCTCGTGCGGGGCGCGCCGGACATCCTGGTCAAGCTCGCGAAGTGCTGCACGCCGGTGCCCGGAGACGGCATCGTCGGCTTCATCACGCGGGGACAGGGCGTCAGCATCCACCGGTCCGACTGCAGCAACGTGCAGTCGCTGCTGACCGAGCCCGACCGCATGATCGAGGTCGAGTGGGCGCCCACCTCGAAGAGCGTTTTCCTCGTGCAGATCCAGGTCGAGGCTCTCGACCGCAGCGGTCTGCTCAGCGATGTCACGCGCGTGCTCTCGGAGCACCACGTCAACATCCTCTCGGCGAGCGTGAGCACGTCGAAAGACCGTCTCGCGCTGAGCCGTTTCGTGTTCGAGATGGGCGACGTGACGCATCTCGATCGCGTGCTCAACGCCGTGCGCCGCATCGATGCGGTCTACGACGTGTACCGCGTCAGCAACGGCTGAGATCGTCTGGCGCGACGAGCCGCCCTGCCGCTTCGACGAGCGCGCGGGCCCGGCGCACGTAGGCCAGCCGCGTGCGCCGATCGAGTGCTCGCGCAACCTCGTCGGGCGGGATGCGGTGCTCGAGCATGCCCCGGGCGACGACCTCGATCGCGTCGGGCGCGGTGTCGTGGCGCGCGAGGTCGACGAGGGTGCGCAGCGGGGTCGTCACGATGAGACCGTCGAGCTCGACGGTCTCATCGGGGTCGATGACGACCTCGCGGGCACGCAGCCGCCGGCGCTCGGGCGACGGCACCCGCGCGGTGATCGAGACGCTGGTGGTGAGCGGCGGCACGGGGAGCAACCAGCCCCAGATCCAGGCCGCACTGCGGTCGGAGACGATCACGCGTCGATCGGGCACTGCTCGGCGGAGTGCTCGGGCCCGGCTCCGGGTGGTCACCGGCAGGTCGATCGGTGCGACGTCGTCGCCCAGTCGCTGCAGTTCGCCGTCGAGCACGGCAGCTCCAAGCTCGGTGGGGGAGAGCCGCTCCGACAGGGGGCGGCGCGGGCGGGGGGCGACTCCCAGGGCGATCATGCCCGGCAGTGTGCCACTCCCGCCCCGTGCGGCGGGCTCCGTGCCGCAGCGCTGTGGAGAGCAGTCAGCCGTCAGCAGTCAGCCGTCAGCAGTCAGCAGTCAGCAGTCGGTTCTCAGCGGTCAGTGCTCAGCGTTCGACGGCGGCGAGCCAGGCGCGCCGAGCCTCCAGAGCCTCCGTGACCTCGGCGATGCGCTTGGCGTCCTTCGCCGCGGTCGCCGCGGCGAGGTCGGCCTCGAGCCCGGCGATGGCCTGCTCGAGCTGGGCCGCGAGACCCTCCGATCGGGCCTTCTTCTCGGGGTCGGTGCGGTTCCAGTGGTCCTCTTCGAGCTTCTTGACCGCGAGCTCGATCTGCCGCAGGCGATCCTCTACCACCCGCACCTGGTCGCGCGGCACCTTGCCGGCCGCCTCCCAGCGCCGCTGGATGCTCGAGAGGGTGTTGCGGGCCTGAACGCGATCGGTGGCCGTCAGCAGCGGGGCGGCCTCGTCGAGCAGCGCGAGCTTGACGGCCAAGTTGGCCGAGAACTCCTCGTTCTCCCGCGCGTCAACCTCGGCCTTGGCGGCGTACAGCGCGTCTCCGGCGGCCTTGAACTGCTCCCACAGGGCGTCATCGATCTTCTTGCCAGCCCGGCCCGCGGTCTTCCACTCGTCGAGGAGGCGGCGGTAGGCCGGAATGCCCGCCGAGCCCTGCGGCGCGAGCGCGACGGCCTTGTCGACGAGAGCCTGCTTGCGCGCGCGCACCTCCTTGTGCTCGGCGTCGAGGCCGGCGAAGAAGCTGCGGCGGTGGCTCTCGACGGTCGAGCGAGCGGCGCGGAAGCGCTTCCAGAGCTCGTCGCCCTGCTTCTTGGGCAGTCGCGGGCCGTTCTGCTGGTGGTCCTTCCAGCGCGTGAAGAGGGCGTCGAGCTCGGCCGTCGCCTGCTTCCACTGGATCGTCTGCGGGTCGCGGGCCGCGATCGCCTCGGCCGCCGTCACGATCGCGGTGCGCTCGGCGAGGGCCGCCTCGACGGCGGCAGCGGCTTCGGCCTTCTGCTCCTCGGTCAGCTTCTCGACGGTCGTCGACAGCGCGGCGACCCGCGTGCGCAGCGCTTCGAGATCGCCGACCGCGGCGGGCGACTCGAGCGCGCTGGTGAGGGCGGCCACGGTCTTGGCCACATCGGCGGCAGGTGCCCCGGCCCGCGCCCGCTGCTCGAGCAGGCGCACCTGGCCCTCGAGCTCGACGTACTTGCGCACGAAGTAGGCGAGCGCCTCGTCGGGGGTGCCGTCGGGGTACTGCCCGACCGCCCGCTCGACGTCGCGGTCGGTGACGTACACGGTGCCGGTCTCGTCGACTCGTCCCCAGGTGTTCTCGTTCGCTGACACGTCTGCTACATCCTCATCGTGTGGGCCCGCGCGGCACGCTCCGCGCGGTTGTTCAGCATATGGCACCCTCGGCGCCGAGCGGGGGGAGGCCCCGCCCGCCGGGGTGATCGCTACTGGATCGTGATGCCCGTGATCGTGGTGGCGACAGCGGGCGCCCCGTCGGGGGCGCCGTCGGCCGCGCCCGCGCTGATGACGCCCTCGATGAGCGACTCCAGCCCGCTCGTGACGCGGCCGAGAATGGTGTAGCCGCCGGCGGCGTCCGAGGGGATCGTCGAGTCGTCGTAGACGATGAAGAACTGGCTGCCCATGCTCGATCCATCGCCGCTCTGGCGGGCCATCGCGATCACACCCGTGGCGTAGACGTCGTCGAGGGGCGGGTTCTCGATGGGCCCGAACCGGTAGTCGGGGCCGCCGGTGCCGTCGCCGTTGGGGTCTCCGCACTGCAGCACGAAGATGCCCTGGGTCGTGAGCCGGTGGCAGGTGAGACCGTCGTAGAACCCGCTCTGCACGAGCGAGACGAACGAGGCGACCGCCTGCGGTGCCGCGAGCCCGTCGAGCTCGTACTCGAGCTCGATGCTGTCGTTGATGGTCATCGCGCCCGTCCAGGTGCGGAACTCGCTGAGCGCCGGGTCGGGCGGCGTCGCGCTTGTGGGCTCGGGGCTCGCGCTCGCGACCGGCTCGGGAGCCCCCGGGCCGCTGGTGAAGTAGACCACCTGCGCCGTCGTGGCGAGAGCGCCGACGACGACGAGCGCGATGACCGCGACGAGGTTGTCGCGCTTGCGCCGGGCGACGCGCGTCTCGTGCACCGTCTGGCGCGCCTGGTACTTGCGCAGACGCTCCTGAGCCTCGCGGTTGTTCGCCGATGCAGCCACTGATCCTCCATCCGATGACGGTGCGGCGCGCACGGGTCGCGCCGCAGTGAACTCTAGCCGAGCACGGGCGCGCCGCTCTGTCGGCGGTCGGCGACTAGCCTGGGCGCATGGATGCTCCGCCCGGGCTCGGCTCCGCCGCTGTTCCCCTGGCCGTGCGCATGCGGCCCACGCGCCTCGACGAGGTCGCCGGGCAGCGCCACCTGCTGGCACCCGGATCCCCCCTCGTCAGCCTCGCCTCCGACGATCCCAGCCGCGCCCCGAGCGCCGTGTCGGTGATCCTGTGGGGCCCCCCGGGCACCGGCAAGACGACGCTCGCACAGGCGATCGCGCGGCAGTCGGGCCGGCGCTTCATCGAGCTCTCGGCGATCACGGCCGGGGTGAAGGATGTGCGCGAGGTCATGGAGCGCGCGCTCGCCGATCGCGACCTGTACGGCACATCGACGGTGCTCTTCCTCGACGAGATCCACCGCTTCACGAAGGCGCAGCAGGACGCGCTGCTGCCGGGAGTGGAGAACGGCTGGGTCATCCTCATCGCGGCGACCACCGAGAACCCCTCCTTCTCGGTGATCGCGCCGCTGCTGAGCCGCAGCCTGTTGCTCACGCTCGCGCAGCTCTCCGATGACGACCTGCGCCTGCTGGTCGAGCGGGCGGTCTCCGATCCGCGGGGGCTCGGGGGCGGCGTGGCGCTCGAGCCAGACGCCCTCGCCGCGATCGTGCGGCTGGCGTCGGGCGACGCCCGGCGCGCGCTGACG
>OFDN01000242.1_pt1 | contig 51594 bp, 35 predicted proteins | sample 1520971 | NCBI WGS metagenome assembly OFDN01 (sample SAMEA94257418, study PRJEB24077) | hot springs metagenome | biome: Aquatic biome; feature: Geographical feature; material: Water | place: India | collected 2012-06-12 | depth 5 m | reverse complement strand
CCCGCCTTTGGTGCAAGGGTGCGTCCCGAATGGTTTAAAACCATTCGGGACGTTACTTTTAAAAGACCTGAATTTTATATTCGGGTCAATACCGCTCTGCCTTGTTAATATTATAAGAGGGTTTGAAAACCCTGCTATTACAATTCCCCATTAGGAACGGACTTAAGTCCGTTCCTAATGAGTAATCACAAAAACGATTGGTTTTAACCTGTCGTACTAAATTGCATCAAAAAAATTTACTTTTGAATCAGCTTCCCGATTTTCGGGTGATACCCATAAAACTATGATGACTCCTTCAGCAGAACTAAAACATATAATCACTAATTCACTTAATGCTTTTAACGGTATTACTGAAGAAGCTTGGAGTCATAAACCCGCACCCGATAAATGGAGCAAGCGCGAAATACTGGGGCATTTGGCTGATAGCGCCCAAAACAATCTGCGCAGGTTTATAGTAACCCAACACCTGCAAAACCAAAACATCGTGTATTACCAAAACGAGTGGGTACTGCAACAAAACTATCAAACCATGCCCACCCAAGAGGTGGTTGAATTATGGAAAGTGCTTAACCTGCACATTTGCCGCGTATTGGATAATATGCCTGCCGAAAAACTTTCTTATACTTGCGATACCGGCAAGCAAGGGCAAGAACTGCACACCCTTGAGTTTTTAATTGCCGATTATATCGACCATTTAAAACACCACTTGAGTCAAATACAATAACAGCCGCCGTATGCCGTTCATGCGCCTTCAAAATATCACCCCGCTGCCCCAACTGCAAGGGTATATTGATAAGCTGTGGGTATTTGAAAGCGAAGGCATACCACCCAACGCCGACCTGAACTTGATTGTACCCAACGGCCTGATAAAGCTGGTAATCCCCTTTAGAAATAAACTAACGGGGATAATGGAGGGCTGCAACCATACCTCGGCAGAAAACAGCATCACCCTTATCGGCATGACGGATATTCCCTCTGTAGTGATATCGCCCGATGATAGCTATGCGGGCACCATAGGGGTTGAGTTTAGTGCCCTTGGTGCATACCGCTTTTTTCATCTCCCCCAAAACGAAATAAAAAACCATATCCACTCACTAACTACCGTTGTAGGACAAGCAGCAAAAACCCTTGAAGAACACATAAGCAACGCCCCTACACTGGCTGAGAAAATTTACCTGCTGCAACAGTTTTTACTACGGCAGTTTACCCGTCAACCGCACGATGCCATTTATGATTATTGTGTGAGAAAAATCCTGTTTTCAAAAGGGCGCATCACGGTAAAAGAGCTTGAAAAAGAAACCGGCTACAGCAGCCGTTGGCTTAATATGAAGTTCACCGAAAAAGCGGGTATCAGTCCTAAAAACCTTGCGTCCATTATTCGGTTCCAACAGTTCTATCAGGCATTGGCCCGCAACGACGAGAAAAGCTTTTTCACCTCCTCGTTTTATGATTTCTACTACGACCAATCCCATTTTATCAAAGATTTCAAACGGTTCACGGGGATGCCTCCCACCAAGTTAGCCCTTGCCGATAATGAGTTCGGTAAGATTTTTTACAAAGAATAGCACTTCCGATTTTTACAATCGTAGGGGTAGCGGGCAAGGTAGTTTTGTATCAACAATTTAATACTACAAAACTATGCTTGACAAAATGATTGAGAACCTGCCCAAAAACACAGGAAAAACGTTGGAAGAATGGATGGCCATTGCTGCCCAAAACAAACACCTGAAACACAAAGAATCGGTAAAGTTTTTACAAGACAACTACGGCTTGGGGCTTAACTATGCCGACCTTATCGTACACAAAACCAACGGCACGGATTCAGGCTCGATGGACGGGGATGCATTGATAACCGAGCAATACAAGGGCAAAGAGCACCTGAAACCCATTTACGACATTTTAATGGAACACATTGGCAAATTTGGGAACGACATTGAAATCTCACCCAAAAAAGCCTACGTGAGCCTGCGTCGCAAGAAACAGTTTGCCTGCCTTAAACCCGCCACCAAAACCCGCTTTGAACTTGAACTAATACTTAAAGGACAAGAGCCAACACCGCTGTTGCAGGCCATACCCGGTGCCGGAGCTATGTGTACCCACAAAATTGTGATTGAAAACCTATCACACATCTCCGAAGAAGTAATTGATTGGGCTCGACAAGCCTATACCAAAGCCGGCTAATTATTAATCATCACCTTTTTTTACATACAACCATGAAATACTTTTTATATAAACTCATCCCTCCCCGCCCAACGTTTGCCTTTGACATGACCAACGAGGAGAAACAAATTATGCAAACCCACTCTGAATATTGGAGCCGTCTTTGCGATGAAAGAACCGCCGTGCTGTTTGGTCCCGTACTTGAACCGAACTCAGTTTGGGGCTTGGGAATACTGGAAGTGGAAGATGAAAACGCCGCGCACGCAATAGCCATGAGCGACCCCGCCGTAACCAGCGGTGTAAACACCTTTGAGCTTCACCCCGTGTTGATTGGCAAAATACGTTAAACCAGCACACTCACTCATAAAAGCAGGGGGTTAAACAACGTCCTGCTTTTATTTTTTGCCCTTGCGTTGTAGGTTTGCCGCTGTATGGATACCTCCTCGCGTTTGCAACGCCTGCAACAAATAGACCTCGAAGAATACAATTATTCTTTGCCTGATGAACGTATTGCCAAATTTCCGCTGGAACAACGCGATGCTTCAAAGTTGCTGGTGTATCAAAACGGTGAAATAAGCCACCGCACGTTTAGCGAAATTCCGGGTTCATTACCCGAAGGCAGCTTTTTGTTTTTTAACAACACTAAGGTAATTCCTGCCAGATTGCATTTTCGCAAAGATACGGGCGCATTGATTGAGGTATTTTTATTGCATCCGGTACTGCCCTCCCGCATCACCGCCATTACTATGGCCGCCAAAGGTTCGGTAACGTTTGAATGTTTGGTAGGCAATCTTAAACGCTGGAAAGACGGCGAATTGCTAAAAAGAAACTTAACCATCAATAACGAGTCGTTTAGCCTTACCGCCCGCCTTGTAAACCGCGACGAAAAGTTGGTAGAGGTTTCGTGGGAACCTGCCACGCTCACCCTTTCAGAATTATTGGAAGTAGTGGGGCAAATTCCTATACCGCCCTACCTAAACCGTGAGGCCACAGAAAAAGATACAGAAACCTACCAAACCGTGTATGCCCAAAACGATGGTTCGGTAGCTGCTCCAACAGCAGGCCTGCACTTTACTTCTGCTGTTTTTGAGAAACTTGAAAAACAAGGCATACAACACGATTTTGTAACCTTGCACGTAGGCGCTGGTACATTTCAGCCTGTGAAGGTAAAAGACCTGAGTACCCACCCCATGCACCGCGAACAGGTGGTGTACAGTCGCCAAAACATCGAAAACATTTTGAAGCACCATGCGGATATTATCCCGGTAGGCACTACCAGTATGCGTACGCTGGAAAGTATCTATTGGTACGGGGTAAAGCTGTTAACCGATAGCGATAAAGAGTTTTTGGTGGATAAACTTGCCCCTTACACTTCGCCGCTGCACATTAGTGTAGAGCAAAGTATGCAAGCCGTTTTGGGTTTTATGCAGCAAAACAAACTGCAACAGCTAATCGGTGAAACGGAATTGCTAATTGCTCCCGGCTATGAATTTAAGGTGTGTAAAGGACTTGTTACCAATTTTCACCAGCCTGCCTCTACCCTATTGTTGCTGGTAGATGCCTTGGTACAAGGCAACTGGAAAACCATTTACAACCAAGCCCTTGATAACAATTACCGCTTTTTAAGCTACGGCGATTCATCGTTGTTGCTGCCATAACCCCTAAACCCGTCACCCTGAACTTGTTTCAGGGTCTCGTTACCAATTTACAATAACAACGTATGCGATGCCGAAACAGGTTCAACATAACGGGTACCCTCCTCCTAAATCCTCCTCTAAGAGGAAGACATTGGAAAGCAAACCTATTTCAACGTGTTTTCGAGTACCCAAAATCGCTAAGCGTTCAATATCCCCCGCAGGCGGGGGCAGGGGGTGGAAAATCAGTAGTTACAACAAGTAATTACCCTTGTTACGGTGTTATCCGGTTACGGAGTTATGCTGTTATTTTTGTTACGCGCAGCACAAGGGTTTGCGGGGTTAGCAAAATATTCATCGTTTTATTCAGTCAAAGAACGGACATCTTTATAATTGGGAAAATGTAAAATTGATACACCCGTGTGCGCTGGCAGTCATTCCTGCGAAAGCAGGAAACCGCGGGTAGAAAATAGTCTGCCACTCCCCGCATAGATTCTCAATCAAGTTGAGAATGACACCCCGCACCACCCGTTCCCCGAAGCGTCAACGCTTAGGGATTGAATATATAGTGTCGCGCTATATCCACTATTTGCCAAACTTTCAATATCCCCCGCAGGCGGGGCAGGGGGTGGAAAATCCCGTTTCAACTTTTCTATAATTCTTTGTTAATTCGTGAAATTCAATTTTTATGGAAGAGCAACCGTTTAATATCCCAATTGATGAGCCTCAAAAAGAATTTGCGAAGCATCTAGAACCTAAAGAAAATAAACGCATTATATTTTCTGCACCTTTCGGAACAGGTAAAACCTACTTTTTAAAAAAATTTTTTGATGGACGAAAAACTAAAGAGAAGGTCATACACCTCTTTCCTGTAAACTACTCGGTATCGAGCAACGAGGATGTTTTTGAATTGATAAAGTTTGATATTCTGCTACAGCTATTAGAAGACGAAAGTATCGAGCTTGATGACAACAGTTTTTCAACCTTTTTTATTGCCCAATTCTTTTTGTTACACAATGCCGATAAAGTAGTTGAATGGATTTTAAACAGATTTGGAAAAGTTGGAAAAGCAGTCAATAAACATGCTCAAATGATTGAGAGGGTAGTAAAAGCATATCAAAAATTTGAGCATGAAATGCAAACAAATGCTGACAAAAGTACTGCTGTTGATTTTCTATTCGCTATAAAAAATAAACAAGGGAACGTTTATGAAAGTGATGCCATAACAAACCTGATATGCGGACTAATTCAACAATATGAAGAAAATTATCAAAAAACAGTTTTGATTATAGACGATTTAGACCGAATTGACCCTGAACACATTTTTAGATTATTAAATGTATTTGCGGCACACTTTGATATTGGTGCCCCTGATACCAATAAGTTTGGCTTTGATAAAGTGATTTTTGTATGTGATATTAATAACATACGAAATATATTCCACGCCAAGTACGGTACTGCAACTGATTTCACAGGGTATATTGATAAGTTCTATAGCACAGATATTTTCACTTTTGACAATATGGATGCAACGATAACATTCGTTACAGAAAAAGTATTGAGCCATCTTAAACAGAACAGCTTGCAGCAAAGCATCAAACTTGAGCACATTAGGAATTATTCACCTTTCAAGCAACTTTTTGAATATGTGTTAAAAAGATTGGTCGTGGCAAAAGCAATAAATTACAGGGGCTTACAAAAAATTTCGAATTTTACTTTAAACTTTAAAGAAGTCAAAATAGGTAAAAATGAAGTAACGAACTACAATTCAATTGTCGTATTGATGTTAAATATCCTTAAAAAATTATTGGGGGATTATGAAAGTGTATTAAACGCTTTGAGTAAGGCGAAAGATTCTCAACTGTTGGACAATCAATTAACTTATAGGTTTGATAACGAGTCCATTTCGCGTCTTTTCATTGGCAATATAATTGCAGCATTATATTGTGTTGAAAATAGAAATTATAATACGGATATGACTATGTCTTTCCCTGAGTTTACACCCATATATACAATAACGGGTACATTTAAAAAATATTATTTAGATTATACATTTTTAATAGACCTTCTAGATTGGAAGTGTGAACCTGAAATTGATAAAAAAGAATTAGCGTTCAAAGACATGGAGTTTTTTATTCATTTGTTAAATGAATTAAGAAAAAGAAGAATCCTAACAGACTAACCCTTACAATTCATAATTAGTTACTGATTAATACTTTAAGTCCGCCACTATCAAATTGAGCGTAGCGAAAGTTCTTTGTTCAAATGTGTTAACTTATAACAATCAACCCCATCTAAATAAGATGCTTCCTACGTCAGCATGACAAGTTTGTGCCTACTACCTGCACCTGTCATGTTGAACTTGTTTCAACATCACATTACCAATTCACGCGAAATACTTATGCGATGCCGAAGCAAGTTCGGCATGACGGGAGATTATCCCGCCACTGTCAAGTTGAGCGTAGCGAAAGTTCTTTGTTCAAATGTGTTAACTTATAACAATCATCCCCATCTAAATAAGATGCTTCCTTCGTCAGCATGACAGGTTTGTGCGCACTACCTGCACCTGTCATGTTGAACTTGTTTCAACATGACATTATTAATTCACGCTAAATACTTATGCAATGCCGAAACAAGTTCGGCATGACGGGTACCCTCCTCCTAAATCCTCCTCTAAGAGGAGGACATTGGAAAGCAAACCTATTTCAACGTGTTTTCCAGTACTCAAAATCGCTAGGCGTTCAATATCCCCCGCAGGCGGGGGCAGGGGTGGAAAATCAGTAGTTACAACAAGTTATTACCCATGTTACGGTGTTATCCGGTTACTGAGTTATGCAGTTATTTTTGTTACGCGCAGCACAAGGGTTTGCGGGGTTAGCAAAATATTCATCGTTTTATTCAGTCAAAGAACGGACATCTTTATAATTGGGAAAATGTAAAATTGATACGCCCGTGAGCGCGGATAGTCATTCCTACGAAAGCAGGAAACTGCGGGTAGAGAATAGTTAGCCACTCCCCGCATAGATTCTCAATCAAGTTGAGAATGACGTCCCGCACCACCCGTTCCCCGAAGCGTCAACACTTAGGGATTAAATATATAGCGTCGCGCTATGTCCACTATTTGCCAGACTTTCAATATCCCCCGCTGGCGGGGGCAGGGGGTGGAAAACACAGCACTAATAGTTACAACAAGTAATTCGCCAAGTTAGCCAGCTCGCTGCGCTCGCCCTTTTCAAGGGTAATGTGGCTGTAGATGTTTTGGTCGCGTATGCGGTAAATCAAATAACTTAGCCCGTTGCTTTGGGTATCAAGGTAAGGGGTATCAATTTGGTAAATATCCCCCGTAAAAATAATTTTAGTGCCCTCCCCTGCCCGTGTGATAATCGTTTTCACCTCCAGCGGGGTAAGGTTTTGAGCTTCGTCCACAATAAAAATAATATTACTTAAACTGCGGCCGCGTATATAGGCCAGCGGGGTAATCACCAATTTCTCATTCTCTACCAGTTCCGTCACCTTGCTGTGCTCCTTCTCTGTTTCTTTAAACTGGCTTTGTATAAACTTCAAATTATCCCATAACGGCTCCATATAGGGGTTCAACTTCGATTTTATATCTCCCGGCAAGTAGCCAATGTCCTTATTATTTAGCGGTACCACGGGCCTTGCTAAATATATCTGACGGAACTGCGAGCGTTGCTCCAACGCGCAAGCCAACGCCAGTAAGGTTTTACCCGTACCTGCCACCCCTTGTATGGTTACTAATTGAACTTCGGGGTTCATAATGGCGTGCATGGCAAAAGCTTGCTCAGCGTTTTTGGGTTTTATGCCATAAGCCGTGCGCTTATCCACCTTTTCGATATTCTCAGTAAAAGGATTGTAATAACACAGCACACTTTTCTTGTTATTTTTCAGCACAAAATAGTGGTTGGCAAAGGGCTTGTCCTTCATCAACTCTTTGTACGGGCAAAACCCGTTGATATACAATTTCTCAATCGCATCACTGTCCACATCCTCCAAAGCAGTAATGCCCTTGTACAGCGAGTCGATATTTTTAATCTTGCCAGTTTCATAATCCTCGGCCAGCAACCCCAATGATTTTGCTTTCAAACGCAAATTCACATCCTTTGTCACCATAATCACCTTGCGGGCGGGGTTCTCTTCGTGAATGTGCAAAGCAGCATTCAGTATCTTATGGTCGGCCTTTCGTTCGCCAAACACTCGGTTTGCATCCACCTGACTGCTTTCGTCCATTATTACCCTAAAATTCCCCTTGGTGGGTCCGTTTAGCGGCATCCAGTCTTGCAGGCTTTGATTATGCTTGGTTGATAATTTATCCAAAAAACGGATAAACTCCCTTGCTTCAAAGTTTATCGTATCGTTTCCCTTCTTAAAATTATCCAGCTCTTCAAGCACCGTAATGGGTATAGCCACATCATGCTCCTGAAAATTGTTAATGGCGTTGTGGTCGTAAAGAATTACCGAAGTATCTAGCACAAAGATTTTACGGTCGTTAGATTTTTTTCTCGCTGGCATCACTCACAAATAAATTCATTGGTAATTTCCCCTTAACCCTATTAAAATCATAGTTGTAATTACCCACACGGGTGGATAAAAACAGCGCCTTCGCAGTGTTATTTTTTTGTGAAGTCATACACCCGTCCCAACTTGTCTAAAATGACATTTTTATTATATTTAATACCCTTATTTTTACAAGCAACCTATAACCAACCGCTTACGTAGTTTTGAAAAAAAGCTTGCTACAACATTTCGTCGTATGTATTGCCCTATTGCTTTCAGTAATAGCCAATGCCCAGCAATGCGAGTGGATTGATATGTATGGAGGTTCAGCTAATAATAATTATAATCTGACCCATACTGTAGATGACAGCAATAATGTGGTAGCGGCAGGAAGGTACACTGCTACGGTTACTCGAGGTTCCACATCATTTTATTTAGCCTTTGGCAGTCTGAATATCGCACTGGTAAAGTACAAACCTGATGGGACAATGAGTTGGATGACGAGAATAAAAGCACTGGATAGCACCAAGGTATCGGGAGTGACTGTAACTACAATTAAGTCTTATAACAACGAGTACTACCTTGTTGGCAATACACAGGGAAATATTGATTTTGGTAACGGTATAACTATTCCGCAGGACACAACAAATTATCTCTTTCTGGCAAAATATAATACAAATGGTGTTGTGCAATGGGTTAAAACGTTTTACTCAACATATACCTCTTCTTCAAGTTGGGGTGGGATTGACATTGATAACGTGGGTAATATAGTTCTTACCTTCGGTTCAGGCGGAAAATGGTTTTTTTCACCCACAGATTCAGTATCCACAGGGCACTATAGTCAGATTGATATTTTTGTTGTTAAGTTTACCGGTAACGGTAACTTCATCTGGTGCAAAAACTTTGGTAGCAGCAGCCTTACCAAAAACGATATGGGTCGTGCAGTATCAATTGATGCCGCTAATAATATTTATATAGCTGGGTGTATTGACAGCATCACACAATTTGGTAATCAAACATTTGCAAAAAAAGGACATATTATTCTTAAACTAGATTCCGCAGGCAACCCTATTTCAGGGATAAGTTTGCCTTACGAATACACTTCTTATGGAATTAACGTTGGCATGAAAGTTTTTCCAGACGGTAGAGTTGCTTTTACAGGATATATGAAGGATAGTATGGAATTTGGAAACTCAATCAAATTACATTCTACAGGATCTTCTACAACAAATGCTGTATTTGCCTTATTCGACAAAAATTTGAACTGTAAATGGGCAAAACAATGTAACCCCTCGGCCGGTGCATATACAATACATGCAAGAGTTGAGACTTCTCAAGATAACATTTATACGGGTGGATGGGTGAATGGACAAATTATCATAGGGAACACAACTGTTGGGAAAATCGGATCAAACAGTTTTTGTGTAATAAAGATGGATACTATTGGTAATTTTTTATGGGCGTTTTCAGGAGAAACATCTGGTCAGATAAATACTATAGGACCTGATAGGGAAGGCAATGCATATATAGGTGGATATGTTAGAGACTCTGTTAATCTCTTTGGCGTAAAAAAATACAGCAACGGCAATACCACAGATATTTTTTTAGCGAAGTTGAAAGACTATGAGATAACCAGAGGCAATGTTAGCCCGGGGCCCTATTGTGCAGGCGATAGCATTGTTGTGCCGTATTCTATTGAAGGTAAGTTTACCGCAGGTAATGAATTTATTGCTGAACTTAGTGACAGTGCCGGAAATTTTGACTTTGGGGGACGTGAATTAGGTCGTGTAACGGATACATTAGGGGGCACTATTAAAGGGGTTTTACCTCTGTTTAATGTAGCCACCAATAACCGGTACCGAATACGGATAATAAGTACAAAACCTTTTGTACAAAGCTATTACAGGATTGACACCTTACGCTTGCTTATATATAGTAAAGACACGGCCAATGCGGGTCCTGATTTATACGTTTGCAAAGGACAACCCATACGATTAGGCACCACAGGTGGTAGCCGCTGGCAGTGGAGTCCGTCAACATTTATGCCCTACCTGCAAGATACAGGAAACAGGCAACCACTAATAAAACCTGACAGTGCAACAGAATACCGTATTATTATCAGCGACAGCAGCGGTTGCGGTGAAATTGATACGGATTATGTAAAAGTGTTTATTCGCCCTCCACTCTCGTTAGCACCCATTAAAGGCCCTTCGGCTTCGTGCCGTGGCCAGAAAGTTTTGCTAACAGCCGCCATGACCGGAGGGGATAGTACGGGTTACTGGTACAATTGGTCGGTTAGTGGCGACCCAACCACCATAAGTACTACCGACACAGTAAGGGTTTCCCCTTATAAGACTACCACATACCGAATAATTATGGGTGATAGTTGCCACCCAAAACCTGATACTTTGTTTTATACCCTGCAAATTGATACGGTACTTAAAGTACTAACTAATCGTGACACAACTATTTGTAGAGGCTCAACCGCGTATCTTCAAGCATGGGGAAACGGTTGCGACCCCAGCCAATACGAGTTTTCATGGACAGTTTTCGGCAACAGTGCCGTATTAAGCGATAGTTCACACTTTACACCCTCGCCTTCAGCTACCACCCTTTACCGCGTTACTCTACGCGATAAAAGCACCACCTATACTGCTTCAAGAAATGTAAGGGTTACGGTTGACAATGTGTTTTTTGCTACCATAAATAATAACACCACCATTTGCCAAGGGCAGAGCATAGATTTAAAGGCAGGAGCCGCCAGTTGTGATACCTCGCAACTGTATTACGAGTGGGATAACGGCCTCGATACTTTGCAAGGCCACACAGTCAGCCCCAATGTTACTACCACTTATACAGTTAAGGTAACCAATAAAAGTAACGGACTAAATGATACTGCTTTTGTGAAGGTTACCGTAAGACCTCCACTAACCTTAACATTGCCTAATGACACTACCATTTGTATGGGTGCTAATGTGCCGCTCAAGGCAACTGCAACGGGGGGTACCGGTACTTATAAGTTGTTATGGACGGTGAATAACGGTTTGTGGACAGATACTGCTTTTGCGAGTACGGATTCGCCTACTACAAGTTCTATCTATAGGGCTGTATTAAGCGACAATTGTTCAACCAATGATACGGCTTTTGTGAAGGTTACCGTAAGAGACAGCTTAAAGGTATCATTACCCTATAACGATACCGCAATATGCAGTGGGGAACAATTGACGGTAAACCCTGTCGGAAAAGGAGGTATTGTCGCCAACTATAGTTATTCATGGCGTTTCCCCGACGGAACGGTTGTGAACGGTAAACAACCCACTATCAACCCTACTTCATCAGGAACCTATAAAGTACTCTTAACGGATAATTGCAGCAGCCCTTCTGATTCTGCAACGATGTTTGTTTACGTGCGCCCTGCGCTTAAAACAAAAGTTATTGGCCCTACAAAAGCTTGTGAGGGTGATACCTTATTATTAACGGTTGTTGTTACGGGCGGAGACAGCTCTAACTACTCTTACACTTGGGAGTTACCCAATGGTAGCTTCGTGCAGAGCAAAACAATCACTGTGACCCCAACCAGTACCGCAACCTATAAAGTAATTGCCGTTGATGGCTGTTCAAACCCTGCCGCTGATTCGTCATTACATACCATAACACTTCCCCCTCCTATTAGCCTTACTCCTTCAGCCGATATTACAGTATGCCAAGGTAGCAATGTACCATTATCAGCCACAGTAGTTGGCGGTACACCGGCCAATTATCAAATACTATGGCAGGAAATTGGCGGCTCATTCAGTGCAAGTTCCATATCTATTAATGTTCAACCCCCGGTAAGTACTCAATACAGTATCTCGGTTAAAGACGGCTGCGCCTCCCCTATTGCCGATACTGTTACAGTTAGTGTATTACCAACCCCTGAAGCTGATTTTGCTGTAACTCCCACTAAAGGGTGTGCTCCGTTTACTCCCCTACTAACCGATTTATCCCAAAACAACGATACCCTACTGAACATTTGGAGGGTTGCCGGTAAAGAGAAACAAGGGGCTGCCCCTGCATTTACTATTACCAAAAGCGGAAACTATACGATTGAATTAGTAGCCTCAAATAATTTAGGCTGTAAAGACTCGGTTAAAAAATATAGTGTTATTGAGGTGTTTGCCTTACCAAAGGCTAATTTTATTCACCACCCAGAGCATGAGACAGAGATAGGGAAACCGGTTACGTTTTATAATTACAGCACAGGTGCTCAACGGTACAACTGGTTTTGGTCTTCTACCGACTCATTGTTTGTGCAAACGCCCAACGATATAAAACGGGTTTTTGCGGATACAGGAAAACAGTTAATAAAACTGGTAGCTATCAACTCAAACAATTGTACGGATACTTTTTACAAAGAAATATTTGTACACGACCAATTTAGTGTGATAATACCCAATAGCTTTACCCCTAACGGTGATGGGCTTAATGATGTATTCAGCATTGTAAATACAGGTACTTTAAAATATTCAATATCAATATTTAACCGCTGGGGTGAGTGTTTATATACCTGTAGCTACGAAAACGGACAATCGCTGCCTTGCAGCTGGGACGGAACTTATAACGACGTGCCCGTGACTACCGGTGCCTATTTGTATCAAATTGGTTTTGAATCAGAACTACATCTTAAAAGAAACGTTTGGGGTACTGTCAATCTTATTAGATAACAACCACTTAAAATTTTAACTGCAATACCCTATAAATACAGGGCATGAACTATTATTGCACCAAATTTTAAAATTGATGAAAAGAGTTTTTTTAATGATGATTTTGGCGGGTAGTGCTTTGGTTGCAAACGCCCAAGTAAAGTTTGGAGTTGAGGGCGGTATTACTTTCACTAACCCTAAAACAACAAGTCCAATTTCTGAGATTGCTTGGACACCCGGGATTGGTATTCGTTTAGGCGGTTTTGCCCAGTATGGTTTCCACGAAAATTTTTCAGTTAGGGGCGGATTGGTGTTTGAGCAAAAAAAATTTACTAACGAATTTAAAGTTACCGATATGATGGGAAATAGCGGTACCATGTATCACAAATACACGCTGAGTTATATAACTATCCCTGTACGTGTATTTTATGGACTAAAGATAAACAAGGGAAGTTTGCTTTTCGGTTTAGGTTCTGATTTTAGTATTGGTGCCGCTGCAAAGGTAAAAGCAACTAACACCAATGATAAACTGCCCGCAGTTGCCCCAAGTTTTGGATTTGGGAGCGATGCCAACGAGATTAAAGCTTTTGACCCCGGTTTTGGCATCACCGTAGGCTATGAGTTTGCAAACGGTATCGGAGCAAACATCAATGTTGTGTACGGCCTTTCAAACCTTTTTAACAACACAAACAACTCTGAGTGGTTTAACAGAAACTCAGGAATAGGTGTTTATTATATTTTCAATAAATAAGCTGTACAAAATACAAAAGCCCCGCTGCATGGTGCGCAGCCGGGGCTTTCTTTCAACAATTAAACCAAACTATGAAAATTATTTAATCGCTATGGTTTTGGGGCCTACTTGCTCAGTTTTGGGCAAAGTAAGTGTTAGGATACCGTTCTTAAATACCGCCTCTATTGCATCAGCGTTCACATTTTCCGGTAGCATAAAGCTGCGGCTAAAGCTGCCATAGTGGGTTTCTACCCTGTGGTAGCGGGTATTGTTTTCTTCTTTCTCCATTTTTCGCTCACCACTCACAGTTAACCGATTGTCTTTCAACTCAATCTTCACATCCTCTTTTTCTAAACCGGGCAATGTAAAGGCAAGTTCAAAACTGGTTTCAGTTTCTTTCACATCAACAGAAGGTCTGAAAAACGAAGTGTTGTTTTCAACTTTACCCAAACGGTCGTTAAAAAAGGTATCAAAGAAAGTTCCGAATGGAGTGATTGAATCACGGAAAATTTCGTTAGCGGGTTTAAATTTTGTTACGTACATGGCTTTAAATTTTTAAATATTAATGTTTGGCAATTGTATTTCAATTCCTATACCACTTGATTTTTACGTCAAAAAGTCATTAAAATTAATTTAAAGAAGAATAATAAATGACAAAAAGTCTTAAAACTGAATTTTACTGCTGAAAAAACGCTACTTTTTGTCCGATAGGAGGACTAACCCAATAACACCCTAAAGAGATTTAACCCCAAAGCATCGGATTGCGTAGAGGAGTAATAGAAAATGTTCCCTCGTTTAGGGTATTAGAAAGCGATAAAAGTGAAGTAGCGGAAATTAGCGCAACAAGGTAATGTTGCCCATTAGCACCTTAATAATGTTATCAGCTCCGGTATAGCGCAGTTTGTAGATATATACCCCATCAGGGCAAGGAGCATCTTTATAAGTTCCGTCCCAGTTATTGGCAATGTTGTTTGTTTGGAACATCCGTTCGCCCCAACGGTCAAAAATCTCCAGCTCAAATGTTTTGATACTACCGTACACAATTTGAAACTTGGTATTCAATTGGTCGTCGTTGGGAGTAAAAGCGTTAGGAACCCATATCACAGGCTCAAAATTGAAGAATATCTCATTAGACCATGTAGTATCACCACCTGCATTGTTCTCGTATGCCTTCACACGATATCTTTGAGTGAAGTTATCAAAACCGTCACTATAGTTATCAGTGGTATCACTACCCCTGTCACGTTGCATTACAAATGAGGGGTCAAAATCAACACTACGATGCAGTTCATAAGTTCGCACCCCGTCAGTCCATCCTTTATAGCGTGTCCAATTTAAGTTTACTTCGTAAGCGTCGGGTTGTGTTCCTGTTAGCAATATATTGGTATGAACGTCAGAATATATTTCACGTCCGCAAAGGTCTAATGCCACAATACGGTACTCAAACGCCGTTTTATCAGTATTCAGGTTCCTTTCTACATAGGTAAGATTGTCCTTATCAACAGAGCCCACGGTTACCCAACTATCAGGAACTCCCGCGGTGCGTCGTTGTACTGTATATTTTGAGTTGAAACGGGGAGCATTTATCAGTTCCCATTTAATCACCATGTGGTCGTCCTTCGGAAAACCAACCGATACCACGCGCATTTTCAATACAGGGCTATCTGCAAATATTTTCAAGGTTTGGGTATCGCCTAAACATCCTTTATCTGATACCTCAAGCACCCGCAAAGTATTATTCTGTGTACCACTCCAATCAACATTTATCTTATCAGTACCTGTCCCACTATTTATGGTTCCTCCGTCAATTATCCAGTTAAATACTGAAGTTGCAAATCCTGTGGTTGTATAATCGTGGTTTCCAAACAGCGGGTTACACACAATACTATCTCCAATAATAGGGGTTGTAGCCGGCTTAGGATTTACCAATACGACAGAATCAACTGTAAAGCTGGTACAACTGTCTTTTGTCATTTCCTGCACCGACAAAACAAAACTGCCGGCTTTCTTCCACTCCACCAAAATGGTATTTTTTCCTTGCCCCTGTATGTTTGATGTATCTCCATCGATGGCCCAACGGTAAGTAGAGCCTGGGAAACCGCCTAATGTATAGGTATATTGACCGCTGTGTTGACACAACTCAAATTGCCCCTTAATTTCATTGGCAACCGGCAAGGGGTTAATCACCACAGGTAATCTTGATGGTGTACCTATACAAGGTTTATTGTTAACTGAATCGTAACTGGTTTCAAACACTTCTACATAGCCGTTTCCGGTAGCACCCCAATTAACTTCTATCCAATTTCTGTTAGCATCACCGGTAATGGCTCCGCCATTTACTGTCCAGTGATAAGTAGAGCCTATTGTGTAAATAACTTCGTACCGTACCTTGGTTGAAAATTCGCAAACTGAATCATCTCCTACCGGGGTCATGCCACCTAAATTATGGCTTTTATTAACCCTGTAGCGCACTGTATCGCCTTTGCAACCCCATTTTAAGGTTTCCACCACTTTCACATATCCTATACCCTCATCCCCCCAATCCACAATAATGCTTGGAGTGTTATTACCACTGCGTAATGTACCGCCTTCTACTACCCAACGATAACTGGCTCCTTCGCGGGGTATAACATAATAGTTTACTCCCCTAAGATTAGGACAAACAGTTGGGCTACCGAACAATGTATCTAATAACGAGCGGGTTTTGTGTACATAAAAGTAATTAGTATCACCAGCACAACCTGCGGAGTTTATTTCCACCATTTTTACAATACCGTCTCCTATACCTCCCCAGTTAATACGAACTTGGTTAGGTTGTGGGTTTGCTACAATGCTTCCGCCATCAACAAACCAACGATAAGTATTGCCCGCATTGAGGGCAGCTTGGTATAACGAGTTTGTTGAAAACTCGCAAAGCGTATCTGTACCGGTAATATTGTTTTTTGAAGGCTTGGGTAATATATTCACCACTAGCTCTTTTGCAGGGGCGGCACAACCGCCTTTGTTATACTCTACAACTTTAATTTTTCCGGTGCCTGATGAACCCCATTTTACTTTAATAGAGCTTCCGTCAGTAGGCCCCTCAACCTGGCCACCAGTTACTGTCCACTCGTACCTATGACCGTTTGTAAAATCAGTGGTATATGTACTTGCGCCATCACCGGAGCATACCTGGAGAGGTCCGTTAAGCAAATTGCTGCCTACAAACGGGTCTACAAAAATATTGAATGTTACGTTGCGGCTTTTGGGTGGGCATCCGTCGTCAATAGCTTCAACTACAAAGTTGTATGAAGCGCCACGGGCTTGAGCGCAAGATGGAGTCCAGCAAAATTGTGAGGTTACCCTTTGCTGTGCTGTTTTCTTAGCAAAAGTAGCCACTGGTCCAGTCCATCCTGTTCCGCCAAATACTTCACCTTTAGCACTCATAGTGATGTTTTGGGGTACGTTGTTACGATTAAGGTCAAAATCAGTAGCTTCAATATCAAAACATATAGTTTCTCCGGCTATTACCCTTTTCACATAATTTCCCGTAGTAGGCGCAATAACAGGGCTTTTGTTGGGTGCACAGGTAATAACAATCATTTGCACATCCAAACGAATTGAACTTAGAGCTACCCCGTTTCTCCATTCGGTAACTTCAATCGCCAATGCATAACGGCCTGTGTTGGGCGGCATCATGGTTGTTAAACCATTATTAACATTTATGCTTGCCACTCCGGCCGAACCAAAAGGAAAATTTACGTTATGCCCTGCCCTGTAAACTACATTCGCAAAAGGTAGTGATAATTGATCGGGGGGGTTAGGATTGGGTAAATCAGCATCAGCACCCGACCATGGATGTACTAGTTTATAAGATAGCGAATCACCATCAGGGTCGCTGGCTCCGTTAAAATAGGTAGTGGTATCATTTGCACAAATGTAAGGTGCTGGTACGCCTGTGAAAAAAGGCGAACTATTGCGAATGTTGGTGGGCGGAATAAAGGCATAATAGGTTTGCCCCATTTCGTCGATAATGTTCTTTTGGGTATTGCGACAACACCTCATAAACATTAGATGATATCCAAAACTTGAGGGTGGAAGACTTATTAAGCGACTGTATGTTGCTTCCCGTAAGCACACCTGAGGTTGGTCAGGGCAATCAGCGCCTCTTGGTGGATTAACCGATACTTCATTCAATAATGAAAAAGTAAACTCAGAGGCAAGTGTTCGGCTACCGGTGGCGTTGTAAGCACCTACAACAATCTCAGGGTCAAACTCAACATCCGATGCAGCACAATCCCTGTAAATTTTTAGTGTAACTCTATACTGAAAATATCCGTTGGCCAATCTGCTAACGTACTCATAACTCATACTTCCCCCCACCAAGTGGGTGGCTTTTGCAGCAACCATGCTGCAAAGAGCTACGATAAGCAATATGTATTTGGTTACGGGAAACTTCATTTTCACTTACAAGTTACAATATTTATTCCAAAAGCCGTGCCCTTGTCTATATAGAACTCTAAAACACTATTATAGTTGCACAGATTGTTAAATATTATACAAAAAAACATGCTGATACCCCCAAACGGTTTTACATTTTATTTTAAAACAAAACGATTTTGAATAATATAGGTTTGACTTGACAGACTAAAAAAGGTTTAATGCAGTTATCGTAAAAGGGTAATGCTTCCGCTTTTAATGGTGTAAATGTTATCTGCCCCTGAGTACTTAGCAGTGTAAACATATACGCCATCAGGTGCGGGTACCCCGTTAATCGTACCGTCCCATGAGTTGCTTATATCGCTGGTAGTAAACAGTTTACGTCCCCAACGATCATAAATATCCATTTCAAAAGTCTTTACGCTACCCGAAACTATCAAGAATTGAGGGTTAACTCCGTCAATATTAGGAGTAAACGAATTAGGTATCCAAACAATCGGGATTAGTTTTACCTCTACTTCGTTAGACCATGCGGTGTCTGACTTACCGCTGTTTCTATAAGCCACCACCCTGTAACGCTGCAAGTAATTTTCAAGCCCATCAGCATACATATCTGTAGTATCTCTGCCCACATTCCTCGAAAAAACAGGGCTCAATTCTGCATCGTTTCTACGGTAGACTTCGTAATTGCTCACACCATCATCCCATCCAACATAGGGTGTCCAGTTAACGGTAACATCATAATCTTTGGGAGGCTCAGCACTCACCCAAACGTTCACATGCACAGGTGAATAGAAATCACCGCCGCAGAGGTTTTTACCGCGTATTCTATACTCGTAAGGGTTGTTGTCGGTATTTATGTTAGTGTCGGTAAAATTATTTACAGTGCCGGCTACTGTACCAACTGTTTTCCATTGGTGTTTAGTTCCTGCGTTGCGACGCTGCACTGCAAAATCATAAGCATAAAGCGGGGCACTATCCAACTGCCAGGCAAGACGGATATGATCATCAGGAAAACCCACAGTAACGTACTTAATAGTCAAGTAAGGTCTGTCGGCAAATACATTCTTACGCATTGTGTCTCCTATACAGCCTTCATCAGTTATCTCCACCACCTTCAGGTTGTTATATTTTTGACCACTAAAGCTTACAGTAATATATTTGGTTCCATTACCACTATCTATAGTTCCCCCCTCCATGAACCAATTAAATGTAGACCCCTCGTTACCGCCTGAATAATACGGGTTACGATTAAATGAAGGATAACAAACGATGGTATCGCCTCGTATAGGTTTTGTTTTAGGTTTGGGGGTCACCCTAAGCACACTATCAATTAAAACGCCTACACAAGTGTCTTTACTTGTTTCTATTACGGCAAGTGTAAACAATCCTACAGTTGTAGCATCAAAGCGTATAGTATTGGTACCCTGTCCTTTAATATTGGTACTGTCTCCATTAATAAACCATTTGTAGGTTGACCCGGCAAACCCATTAAGTGTGTAAGCCACATTGGTTTCGCCTTCGCAAATTTTAAAACGTCCCACAATTTCATCGGCTGTTGGTATTGGGTTTAATAAAATATCCAGAGCAACAGGAGCGCCTATACAGGGTATATTGTTTATTGAATCGTAGCTTATCTCAAATACGCTTACCTGAGCGTTTCCAAACTTACCCCAGTTGGCAATAATGCTGTAAGTGGTATCGTCTTGAATAATGGAGCCCCCATTTATACTCCAGAAATAATCCGAGCCTTTGGTTTTAACTACTTCATACCGTATCCCGCCTGTAAATTCGCACATGGTATCTCTGCCCACAGGCTTAAAACCTTGCAATACGTGGTTTTTTACTACATTTATCACAACGGTATCGCCGCTGCACCCCCATTTTGTGGTTTCTAATACTTTTAGCTTGCCCATACCTACACCACCCCAATCAACTGTAATAGTATCGGTACCATTACCATCTACGATGGTTCCGCCTTCAATAAACCATTGGTATACCGATTCATTGCGCGGAGGGTATGCACTATAGTTCACCCCTCTAATGAACGGACATACTGACTGGCTTCCATAAATGCTGTCACTAAAGGCCTTCGTCTTATTCACCAGCAACCTAAGCGTATCAGCTACACAACCGTATTTGGTGGTTTCAATTACAGCTATCGCGCCCGTGCCAATTGAGCCCCAATCTACTTGAGCAATGTGAGGTTGTGGTAAGCTGTTGAGCGTACCGCCCTGTTGCACTAACCACTGGTAGGTACTGCCCGGAACCGGAGTTAACGGATATTGTTTAGAAGTAAACTCACATACTGTATCGTTGGGGAGTGGAACAACCACAGGGTAAGCCCCTATTTCAACCAAATACTCACGTTGAGGAGCTACACAACCAAATGCACTGGTTTCAATCAATCTCAATTTTCCGGTGCCGGCATTACCCCAATTAACTTTTACAGTGGTTAAGGTATCCGAGCCCGTTATTGCTCCCCCAATTACCGACCATTTGTATTTATGACCTACACTGTTGGTTACTGTATAAATTACCCCCGTATCTCTTTCACATACCATCGCTTTGCCGCTTATAGCTCCTACACCAACAAATTTTTTAACCTCTATGGTAAATGTTACACTGCGAGTTTTGGGCGGACATCCATCATCTACAGCGTCCACCACAAAGTTGTATAAATTGGTACGTCCTTGGTCGCAGCTGGTAGTCCAGCAAAACTGCGAGGTAACATTTTGAATTGAAGAATCCGTTTTAAAGGTTGCTTTGGGGCCTTGCCACGTTGGGTCGTCCCCAAATACCTCTCCCCTGGCACTTATTTTAACTCGCTGAGTGGTATTAGCATCCGCTGCGATTATATTAAAACATACTGTTTCGCCGGCTGTAATTGTGCGATGGTTGGAGCCCCCCAAAGGAGATACTGAAGGGGTTGAGTTAGGCGGACAACTGATAACGATAATCTGTACATCACGTCGTATCACGCTAAGCACCACCCCGTTTCTCCATTCAGTCACCTCCATAGCTACTGAATACAGGCCGGTTTGCGAAGCCAGCATCGTTGTTAATCCATTCAGCTGGTCAATTTGCGAAATCCCACTATTTCCGAATGGAAATGTAGCCGAAAAACCATTTCTGTAATTTATATCCGCGGGGAAAGCAAAAAAATCAGAAGGATCAGGAGAAGGATCTGTGCTGGTTCCTCCTGCCCAAGGTCTCACTAATTTATAAGTAAGTGAATCCCCATCGGGATCGATTGCTTTATTTAGATACGTGGTCGTGTCGTTGGCACAAATATATGGTGCCGGAATATCTGAAAACGTTGGAGAACTGTTTACGGTTGACGTGGGGGGTATAAATGCGTAATACGACTGTCCATTGTTATCGAAAATGTTGATTTGGGAGTTATTACGACAACATCTTGAATATAACAAGTGGTACCCGAAGTTTGATGCAGGAAGACTTACCACGCTGGTGTATATACCTTCTTCGATACAAACATCAACTGTGCTGGGGCAATTTGCACCCTGTGACGGATTAACCGATTTACGACTGCTAAGATTGAAATTTATTGCTGTGGTTAAATCCTTTATATTATCGTCTTCGTAAAATCCGATGGAAATAACATTATCAAAATCACCCGGAACAGTATTACGACAGTCGCGATAAATGGTAAGTGTAACCCTGTATCTGTATTGCCCGCCCGACAATCCTAAGTATTGATAACTCATACTACCCCCCACTAAGTGGGTAGCATTAGCTGCTGTGCTGCTAAGCAATACCACTAAAACCAAAAGAAATTTATACCATTTGCAGCTCACGTCGATTGTCAAATCTTTGATAAAGTTAATCAATTAGACATACGAAAAGTGTAAAAGAGTTGTTTGAACCGTAAAAAAAAGTCATTTTTTTTATTGTTGCTTCCAATGCAAATTTTATTAAATTTGCAGCCCTTTTAATAAAAACGGCGGGGTAGCTCAGATGGTTAGAGCGCAGGATTCATAACCCTGAGGTCGGCAGTTCGATCCTGCTCCCCGCTACTTAAACAACAAAACCCTTGCAATGCAAGGGTTTTGTTGTTTTATCTCTTTTCAACTGCAATTAAATAAAACGTAAAATGCTTACTTACAGCTACTTTTTTATTTAACCGATAAACCTCAATTTTTTATTCTTCCAAATTACCATAACAAATTAAAATTTTACCGTCAAGGTTTGGCAGCCCATTTTTTATATTTTTAAATCGTGATTAGAACAAGGCAAATAGGGTTATTGCTTGCAGTAATATTGGTGACACCCATTGCCGGGCTACCGCAAGACGCTGCAAAAGAATTTGAAGCATATTATGAAAGGGCTATCGCCTATAATGAAGTGTCGCTTTTTGGACAAAGCATTAATGAACTAAATTTTGCAATAGAATACGCACACCGAAATAATCTAAAAGAACAAAACATAAGAGCCACGATAACCCTGGCTGAAACTATGCGAAAGACAGGCGATTTTGATAAAAGCCATGAGTTGCTGGTGAGCCTGCGGCAAACCCCATTGTATCCCAAACTACATGTGCGAAAGTTGGGAAGAATAGCCGCCGTGTATAACGAGTGGAACACCCCGCGGGTAAAAAGGCCAAAAGACTCTGTAATTCGTTATCTTGATAGTGCCCTTACTATTGCAGCCGCAATACACTTGCAAGCCGAACAGGCGGGGCTGTATAACGAACTGGGCTATACCATAGCCAGCACCCAGCCATATAAAGGACTTACATACCTGCTAAAATCAGCAGAGATGTTTGAAAATCAAAAAGACACCCACAACTATGTGGGTGCAATGACAAACGCACTAAGGGTGTATGCGGGATTAAAAGACACTGTAAAATCTAATGAGATAATTAATAAACTAGTGCCGCTATTGGCCGATAAACAATGGCATTCGGCAGCAACTGAACTTTATAAAACGATAGCCTCGTACTATCGCCTTTTAAAAGATAGCACCACAGCTCAATACTGGGCATCAAAAGCAGATAAAAGCACAATAAGTAACCTTGAAGCCATCAACTCAGCACAGGTAAACGCTTTTCGAACGCTTTATGAAACTAAAAAGCTGAAAGAGCAGGTTGCCGCCATGCAACTGCTTGCCCAACTAAAGCAGGAAGAGCTAAACAGGCAAACAAAGCGCACACGTGAGCTGGTAGTATATCTATCAGTGTTAGCGCTACTGGCTGTGGGCGTTATAGCCTTACTGCTAAGGGAAAGAACATTGAAAAAAGTACTTAAAACCACTAACAATGATTTGCAAGTAAGTAATGAGAAATACCGGATGTTGATGGTGGAAAGTAATCACCGGATAAAAAATAACCTGCAAATGGTAATTTCAATGTTACAATACGCAGGCAGGGGGGCTGATAAAGAAATCGCAGAAGCATTTAATCAAATGTCTGGTAAGATACAAATTATCAGCTTGTTGCATAAACGCCTTACCGCCGGTGTGCACAACGAGCAAGTGCCCATGGATGTGTACCTCGGCGAAATAATTGCATACTATCAGAACATGGTGCATACGCTCCCGCAAATTACCACAGCAATTGCCCCCGTAAAAATTAAAAGCGAGAGAATAATTTACTTTGGTTTGATTTTGAACGAGATGCTTACCAATACCATTGCGCACAGAAACAGTGAAAGCGGCTTTATTCAATTTAGTGTAAAGCCTTTAGTGAAGGGATATAGTTTTGCATACACAGATGGCTCTATACATAACCCTGCCGCTGTAAAAGGAACCGGCAGCACACTTATACAACAACTTATACAACGGGTGGGCGGTGTAAACTTTACATTTAATCCATCCGATGGGCAGTACACTTTTACATTTTATGAGTAAAACGAGGGTAGTAATAATAGAAGATGAATTTTTTGCAGCCAGCCACCTCGAAGAGCTGCTTACGGCTTTAGGCTATAAAGTGGCGGGAATATTTTATAGCGGAGAAGATTTTTTACAACAAACTTCTTGGGATTTTGATATTGCTGTAGTGGATATTTTTCTTTCGGACAATATTACCGGACTTGATGTTGCTGAAAAACTGAATGAACGTTTGAAGCCCTTTGTTTTTCTTACAGCCAATCAAGAGAAACAAACCCTTAGAGCTGCTGCCCGCCTTGCACCCAAAGCCTATATCAGCAAACCCTTTCAAGAAAATGATGTGCAGGCTGCTCTCGAAATTATCTCGCACGCACTGATGCCTAAAATACAGGTGCGCACCCTGCACGGTATTGAAGAACTTAGTGCAGGAGATATTGTATATGTGCAGTCTGATGGGGTGTATATACAAATAACTACCACCACCGGAAAAATCACCCAACGAAAACTACTGAAAGAAATACAAGACGAGCTACCTGCTTCATTTCTGCGGGTGCACAGGTCGTTTCTTGTCAATACACAGTATATCGAAAAAAGAACTGCCACCACGCTTACGCTAAAGGGCGAAACTATTCCCATATCACGCAGCTTCAGAGCAGAATAGAATGCTTAAATCAGGAAGTTGCAATCTGCAACAAAAACCCGCTGCTTACTACAAAAATGCCTGCCCATATCCTTCACAGGATACCTTTGGTTATCCATTGTTTACAACTATTAACCAAAAAAATTAAATCATCATGGCAGGACTTGATTTAGGGGAGATTCTTCAAATAGGAAGCATCGCCGCAGATGTTATTAAACATCGTAATAACCCGCTTAAATTCATCGAAAGTTTTTTTAGCAGTGAAGAAGCACTGCAATCGTACTTAGAACAGATAGACCAAGATATTGTGCAGGGCTTTAAAAACCTGGTGGAAGAACTGAACGAAAAAACCTACCTAGACGAATGGTCGGCTATCTGTGCAACGCTCACACATATTCACGACCAACGAAAAAGTTATGCCACGCTATTTGGTGCTACCTACAAGGGCTCCGATGGAAATTATTATTTGGTAGACGACCAAGGTGATACCGTGTTGTTTATAGATTGGGCTATTGGCCCTAAAGATGCATCGGGCAACCGCACAGGTGGGGTGCTTGAAGAAATGTATGGATGGTTGAACCAAGGAGAAATAAGAAATCAAACCTTATCCAGCCTTTATGGAATATTTGAAGATGCTCCGGGCACCAGTCCGTCCGCCTCATCAAACAACCAGTATGGCCACAATGCTATTGAGTTACTAATTAAAATTCTCAATGCTGCGCAAACCTTCAGTGGCGGGCCCATCTCAAGTTCATACACTACCAATTTGCAGGTAAATTCATTGTACTCTTTCCAGCAGGCAATTTATAAACTTGCCACCGCAGTGTTTTTTACCCACGATTCTGTGCTTCAGTTTTTAAATACTACAACGGAAAGTATGCATGGAAGAAACTCAGCCTACAGTTTGATGGTAAACAACTTTGGTACAGCTACTACTGAAGGAACCATTTGGTATAAATTTGCCAGTGCTATTACAGCCCTATCACAAGGAAACCCTGACCAACAGCTACTGAAAACCGCCTTCAATGCAGCACAGGTTCCCCCCGCCCAAGCGCAACCATTGATAAACTCCAATGCTTTATACGGTGGTGGTCCAGAGTGTTTCAGATGGTGTCCTTACGATTTCAACCTTAGCGATTATTATCAAAACGCCTTCATTTCGTCCATTGGGTTCGTTATATTACCCCCCCAGGGCACAAACAGTGATGGCTATATGTATGTTGGTTTGCAAGGCACTGCCACTCAAGTGGGGCCGGGGCTTGTTTTTACTCCCATGTTAAACCCGGTACCCCCCATTAGCGACCTTAACGCTCCGGCAAACTGGTCGTCTTCTCCTACCGGCTTGCCAAATTATACTTACAATAATTGTTTCCAGTTGGTCAATTACAACTTTAATTATATAACCCCTCCAGCCATACCCTATACTACCACACAAATACAAGTAATTACAGGTTTTAAACTGTGCGGTTTAGACAATGGACCCGGAGAATACAACCTTGCTGTAAGCCTGCAATTTGGAATATTGGATGTTAGCGACCCTCAAAACCCAACGGTAACCGTGCCCGACCCTACTTATTATACTCCAGAATGGTCAAATCAAGTGAGCGTGCAACAATTTCTGAGCGGGAATCTTATTGGTAATTTGGGCGGTACCACCGTGCAAGAACAACAAACAGGTATTCTTACTAACGTAACTCTTGATCAGGCTGCAGGCGGCCCAACCTCTATCAATGCGCAAATATTTCCTAATGCATACTTATTGGATATGTTTCAACCGGCCAACATAACACAGATAATAAATTCTCAAACGGCACCGTCAAACTGAGTGTTTTAAAGTTGATTTGTTAACAGTTTACCATAAACTGTAATAAATAGTTCGATAACGAAATGCTCCCCCCGCTATAAATAAAAGGCTTTCCGTGCAGGAGAGCCTTTCTTGTTTGGTTGCAGAAATATAAGTCAAGACGCATTTTAGGTTACACCCGCATAAAAAACTTAAACGCATGTGCAGTAACTCTTACATACTGCGTGTGTCTAAATTATTTAAGGGGCATAGGGGTAAAAACGCTTTCAATTGTCTTGTATAAAAGTATGTTTAACTTTGCTGCCTACAAATGGAGAACAGCAAAGAAAAAGCACTTTTTGAACTTAAAGATATTAAGGCTTTTGAAATGCTTTTTAACCAATATTACAAACCGTTAGTAAACTATAGTTTCACTTTTCTGAAAGACCCCGGCGAAGCCGAGGATGTGGTGCAGCAAGTGTATATTAATGTGTGGCAAAAGCGTGATGAGCTTGACATACATACTTCCCTACGCGCATTCCTTTATAAATCAGTGCACAATGCCTGCCTTAACCGCATAAAGCAAATGGCGGTTAGGGAATCCTACGCTGTAGACTCTATACGCACTGCAACGGTTGAACACACTGCCGATGTGGTGGTAGCCAAAGAATTAAAACAAAAGATTGACGATGCAATAGACCAACTCCCCGAGCAATGTGGCAAGATTTTTAAAATGAGCCGCTACGGTAACCTTAAGTACCAGCAAATAGCCGACACATTAGGAATTTCAGTGAAAACCGTTGAAAACCAAATGGGTAAAGCGTTAAAAATTTTACGCACCGAGCTTAAAGAATACATGCCCTTATTAATTCTGTTCACCCAAATTTAGTGCTGATGAAAGAGACAAATACAGATGAGTTGATAAGCAAGTACTTGGCAGGTGAAGCTAATCCTGAGGAGGCTATGGAGCTGGAGGACTGGAAGGAACAGAGTGCTGATAATTTGGCTTACTACCTTGAGTGTGAGAAACTGTTTTTTGCCGATTACCAAATTAATGCGCTTACCAATACGAATGTTCAAGCGGCGTTAGAAACCGTAAAAGGTCAGCTGGATTACACTGAGAAACAAACCCCTGTTTTCAAACTAAAGGGTTTATTTAAATATGCAGCAGCAGTAGTATTAGTGGCTGGTGCCGTGCTTGTGTTCAGATATTTTAACCAAACATCGGGTAATAACAGCACCACCTATGCAGCAATTGATACACAAAAGAAAGTAGTGCTTGAAGAAAATACCACTGCCGTTATCGAGCCTAACTCAAGCCTAACCGTTGATGAAGGTTACGGAAAAACCAACCGTTTAGTTAAACTTAAAGGGTCGGCGTATTTTGAGGTAACCCACTCTGAACAACTGCCTATGTTGGTAGATGTAGGTAATGTGTATATAAAAGATATTGGTACGAAATTTAAAATCACCACATCAGCCAACCAAGATACCATAAGTGTTTTGGTGGATGAGGGCGTAGTGTTGTTGTATGATAGTTTAGGCACTGAGGTAACATTAAACAAAGGCCAAAGCGCTGTTTACATTAAATCGCAAAAAAGTATTTTACGAGCACCCGAAACTGCCGCTGCCCAAACGTTTGATTTTGCACACCACTCACTAAAAGAGGTAGTACAAAAGCTAAGCACTGCTTTTAACACCCGCATAAGTATTGAAAGTAAACACATTGAAGAATGCAGGTTAACTGCAAGGTTTACCAGCGAAAAACTGGAAACCATGCTGGATGTGATTACTGAAACGTTGGAGCTAACCTTTATTAAAACGGACGATGGATACATTATTAAAGGCAACCGCTGCAACAATTAAACACTTTATCTGGGTTGTTTTAATAATAGTAAACATTTCTACAGCCCGCGCTGCCGATGTCCCTTTTTTGGAAAAATCGGTTACGGTAAATGCCAGTAACCAAACCTTTGCTGAAATTTTCAGAACCATCAGCAACCAAACAGGGGTGGTATTTTCATACAACTCAAAACAGTTTGACGACCAACGAAAAACCTCAGTCAGCTTTTATAATAAGCCTTTACGGGTGGTACTAAATGCTTTGCTAAAACCGGTTTCATGCAGCTATAAGCTTAAAAAGAAATACATCATTATTAAATACAGCGAGCCCCTGCCGCCCGCCAAAAAAAGTACTTACACCATTAGCGGCTACCTTGTAAGTGCCGGCGATAGTGCTAAGGTGAAAGACGCCAGTATTTTTATTAAATCTACCAAACAATCGGCCATTAGCGATTCGTTCGGTTATTTCAAAATGGTAGTATCAGCCGAAACGGGCGACTTATCACTTTCAATAGCCAAAGAAAATTATAAAGACACTGCGTTTACCCTCTCCGGTACTGCTGATAAAGAATTGTGGCTTACCCTCTCTCCTATCAATATTCCTACGGTTGAAACAACGCTTCTTCCTCAAGAACCTGCTCTTGAAACTCCCATCGATACATCCGCGCCAATACTTGTAATTGATAGTACGGCAAAAGACACTATTACCCCTATCAGCAAATTCTGGCAAAAGCAAAAAGAACTGAATGCCAATTTTAGAAATATACGAGATACCCTTTTTACTAAAGTCTCCTTCTCATTAGTTCCCCCTTTAAGTACCAACAAACTTTTATCTTATAATACAATTAATAAACTCTCTTTAAACGTTTTAATAGGAAAATCAAAAGGTATTGACGGTTTAGAGATAGCAGGTTTGCTAAACTACGATTTTGGCGATGTGCAATACGTACAAATGGCTGGTATTGGCAATATTGTGGGCGGCAATGTGAAACACGTGCAAACGGGTGGGGTTTTTAATATAGTGGGGGGCAACACCGATGGCGTGCAAGCGGCAGGTATTTTTAATGTTGTAAACGGATATTATCACGGGGTGCAGGCAGGAGGGATTTTTAACATTGTAGAGAAAGAGGTTGAAGGAGTGCAATTGGGTGGGATATTTAACCACGCCGCCATAGTTGACGGATTGCAGGTGGGCGGTATTTATAACGTTTCCCAAACCAATGTAACCGGCTTACAAATTGGGGGTATTTTTAATTATGCCCACAACATATACGGCCTGCAAATAGGCGGCATTTATAATTGGGCAAAAGATACCATGCGCGATGTGCAGATAGGCGGAATTTTAAACACTGCCAAACACGCCCGCGGTGCCCAAATAGGTGGGGTAATAAATGCAGCCAAAGAAATTGACGGGGTGCAGGTAGGCGGTGTGTTTAATGCTGCTAAAAAAATAAACGGGGTACAAGTGAGTGGAGTAATAAATGTTGCAAAAGAGGTTGATGGGGTACAGGTAGCAGGGGTAATAAACATTGCCAAAAAAATAAACGGTGTACAAGTAGCCTGTTTTAACTTTGCTGATAGCAGCAGCGGAATACCCGTTGGCATATTTAGTGTTGTAAGAAAAGGCTACCACAAACTTGAGCTATCGTTTGATGAGCTAAAAATCACCACTGTTGGTTTTAGAAGCGGCGTACATAAATTTCACAACCTATTGTTTGCAGGGTACAGCAACTTTGGCCCTCAACCCTTCTGGACTTTTGGCTACGGACTGGGTACTTATAAAAAGCTCACCCCAAAAAAAGGATTGCAGTTTGATATAACCACGCAGCAATTACAAAACACATCTCCCGGTACTATAAAAACAAACCTGCTTAGTCGTGTAAACATAAGCTACTCCTATGCAGTTGCAAAAAAATTAAGCATTGCAATAGGCCCCACTTTCAATTTCTTACAGCAAGATAAAACCGATAACTCATTCATTAATACCTTTAATGCAATAGCACCGCCAACGTTTGGCAAAAACACAATAGGCAACACGCAAAGTGCCATGTGGCTTGGGGCTAAAGCATCCATCAAATTTTTATAATACCTGCATAGGGGTATTCTGTTTTTTAATTGTCAAAGGGATAATTAAAAACAACAAACTATGCATATCAGACAATTAATTATCTCTCTTATTGTATTACTGTTCTCCACATTAACAGCTAACAGCCAAACCGCCACACAAACCATAAGGGGTACAGTTTTAGATAAAGTATCACAAGCCCCCTTGATTGGGGCATTGCTTATAGTGCAGGATATAACCCCTACCATTGGGACAACCAGCGATGAAAACGGAAACTTTACTCTGAAAGAAGTACCGGTAGGAAAAAGGACTATCAAAGTTACCTACATGGGCTATAAAGAACAATTGCTGCAAAACTTAACTGTAAATGCAGGAAAAGAACTGGTACTAACAATAAACCTTGAAGAAGATATAGTAACCACCCAAGAAGTAGAGGTTACTGCTAAAAAGAACATCCCGCTAAACAGCATGTCAACCGTAAGCACCCGTCCCTTTTCGGTGGAAGAAACCCAAAAGTATGCTGCTGCAGTAAATGACCCCGGCCGTATGGCCACCTCGTTTGCAGGGGTGGTACACGCCGGCGATGGTAGCAACACCATTTCTATCAGGGGAAATTCTCCCAACGGATTACTGTGGCGTATGGAAGGTGTTGAAATACCCAACCCCAACCACTTCACCAATGTGGGTACATCCGGCGGGGGTATTTCTATTATCAGCTCGCAGCTACTAAGTAATTCTGATTTTTCGACGGGTGCTTTTGCTGCTGAATACGGCAATGCTTTATCAGGTGTTTTTGATTTGAAGCTGCGCAAAGGAAACAACCAAAAACGAGAATACACCTTCCAAGCAGGCTTGCTGGGGTTAGATTTTGCAGTAGAAGGCCCTTTTAAGAAAGGCTATGAAGGGTCGTACCTTATCAACTACCGATACTCTACCCTATCATTATTGGGCATGATTGGCGTGCCATTGGGTGATGCCGTTACCAACTTTCAGGATTTATCATTTAATATGTACCTGCCTACTAAAAAAGCAGGCAATTTCAGCGTTTTTGGTTTTGGCGGAATAAGTACTCAAAACTCGTATGCAAAAAAAGACTCTCTGAAATGGGAAGAGGATGATTTTTACAAATCAAACTCACGCTTTTTAAGTAATACAGGTGCGGTGGGGCTTACTCATACCATTAACTTCAAAAACAAATCCTACCTTAAAACAGCCCTTGTATTTTCAGGCAATCAAAACGGTTATAACGAAGAAGAGCTCCAGCCTGATTACACCACCTTTATTAAACAATACGAGCAGAAATACACCCAAAACAAAACCACACTTTCATCCGTATATACCCAAAAGCTATCTGCAAAAAGCAGCATACGCAGCGGATTGATTATAAATCGATTAGGCTTTAATCTGAGAATGAAAGATAAAACCGATAGTACTGAGTTAACTGAACGATTGAATGTGAACGATAACACTTACTCAGTGCAAGGATTTTTTCAATGGAATTATCTGGTAAGCAAGCGGTTAACCGCTAATATGGGCCTACACTATCACCAATTATTGCTAAACAACTCAAACTCAATAGAGCCAAGAGCATCCATAAAATATGCGGTAAACAGCCGTGGAAGTTTTATACTGGGTTATGGCTTGCACAGCCAATTGCAGCCCATAGGCATATACTTTGCCCAAAAAACCGAAAACAACACCATCACTACTCCCAATAAAAACCTTGCGCTTAGCAAATCGCACCACATTGTTACCGGATATGATTTTAACATAAACAGCTACTCGCACATAAAACTTGAGTTGTATTACCAGCATTTGTTCAATGTGCCCGTGAGTGCTGATAGAGACAAACACTACTCGATACTGAACAGTGTTGAAGGCTACTACACCGACCCTTTGGTGAACAAAGGATACGGCAGAAACTACGGTGCCGAATTGACCTACGAACGGTTTTTGCACAAAAATTTTTACTACTTATTATCTGCCTCATTGTACGAGTCTAAATACAAAACACAGGAAGATGTATGGTACAATACCCGTTTCAACACCAATTATGTAATTTCATTTACCGCAGGAAAAGAATGGACATATAAAAGAGGCAACAAAGACCGTGTTATCGGTTTTAGTATAAAATCAATCAACATGGGTGGTTTCAGGTACACACCGATAGACCTTGCGGCCTCTATTGCCCACAACGAAGCCAAGTTTTACGAATCGAAAGCGTTTACAAGCAAAGCCCCTGATTATTACCGAGTGGATGTGCGCCTGAGCATGAAACGCAACTATAAAAACATTACCACTACCCTTGCGCTTGATTTGCAAAATGCTACCAACCATAAAAACGTTGGCGGCCAATACTATGATAAAAATACAGGCACTGCAAAATACTGGTACCAAACACCGCTAATTCCTATACTAAGTTACCGTGTAGAGTTTTAAGCATGGTTTGCTCCATTTTGGTTAAAACCCGCCCCGTTTACGGGCGGGTTATTCATTTAATATTTTCTTAATAAATACCCTATTTTACTGTAATTAAATCCGTTGCAAGGGTTTTAAGGTTCAAGTATTTATACCAAAACGTTGTTTGTGTTAAAACAACCGCTAATTTTACATCACAAAAGTTTTTAACTTGAAAATCAGCCTTTATCATTTTCTTGTTTTGGCTACCGCTTTACTATGCGTAGGGGCAATTTTTTCGTTGGCAGGTAAATCCAGCAACATTGCTCATACTACTATAGACAACACGGTGTATGAAAAAGAGTGCTCCATCCGGGCAGCAGATTGGCAGGTCTCTACCGCTGAAAACAGAATAAGCACACACAGTTGCCCCAACTGCAAAACAGATGAAGACCACACCAAGCGCAAAAAACAACGTTTAATTTTAGCCGTCTTTTCACACATAAAATTCTCAACTGCCAAAACGCACTCAATAAATGAGTCTCTTACCACCAAGCGCAAGGTAAGCGCAGTACCTATCTCTACGGTTAACAGGCAGTTTAGGCTGTAAGATTTTGTTGTCAAAGTGTTTAATCTGTAACGGTTGATATAAGTAATGATTGCTCCCGATGGGTTAGCAATCTACAATTAGCCGGTTAAAACACTTATTTCTAAACAATTACATCAATACAGGACTACTCAATTAAACATCCCATTAAAAAAACAACACTAATGAAAAACATATTAACTTTTTTAGCCGCCATGCTGCTTATACCGGTCGTTAGCTTTGCCCAAGCAGCGGGTGAGGTTTCAGAGCCTTTTACCATTGCCGGCATTCGTTTAGAATTTATCTTTTTTGCCCTAACCCTGTTGGGCGTGGCTCTTTTCCATAATAAAACACTTTATGTGGCATTAACGGGCTTGGCTGTTATAACGGTTTACAAAATATTCTTCGACCCTGCTTTTGATATTGTTCATCACCTCGACCATGAGAAAATGACGATTCTTAACCTTGCCGGTTTGTTGCTGGGGTTTGCCATTCTTGCAAAACACTTTGAGCATTCAGGTGTACCCGATATTTTACCCAATTATCTGCCCGATAATTGGACAGGTGGTTTTGTATTACTGATACTGATTGCGGTTATCTCTTCTTTTCTTGATAATATAGCCGCCGCCATGATTGGTGGTACCATTGCCTTGGTTGTTTTTAAAGGCAATGTACACATAGGCTACCTTGCGGCTATTGTAGCTGCCAGTAATGCCGGTGGCTCGGGCAGTGTGGTGGGTGATACCACTACCACTATGATGTGGATTGCCGGCGTGAACCCGCTTGATGTTTTGCACGCTTTTGTTGCCGCTGTACCTGCTCTTATTGTGTTTGGGATTATTGCCGCCCGCCAGCAGCATAAATTTCAACCGATACAAAAAGATGCAAACCCAAATGCCAAAGTTGACGGTAAAAAACTGATTGCCGTAGTGTTGATACTTGCTGGTGCTATTTTAACCAACATTTACCTTGATTTACCTGCCGCAGGCGTTTGGGCAGCTATATTACTGTGTGCAGCTTTTACCAAAACCGATTGGAAGGAAATTCCTGCTTCACTATCAGGTACTATTTTCCTTTTATCATTGGTGCTGTGTGCATCCATGATGCCTGTGAACGAGTTACCCACTGCTTCATGGCAAACCGCGTTCATTCTGGGTTTTGTCTCTGCCGTGTTTGATAATATACCGCTTACCGCCCTTGCTATACAGCAAGACGGTTACGACTGGGGTATGCTGGCCTATGCGGTAGGTTTTGGCGGTTCTATGATTTGGTTTGGCTCATCAGCCAGTGTGGCTTTATCAAACATGTACCCACAAGCCAAATCGGTAGGTTCTTGGCTTAAGAACGGTTGGCACGTTACTGTAGGCTATATTATCGGATTCTTTATCCTGTTAGGAATTTGGGGCTGGCATCCACACAAAATTAAAACCGACAAAGGCAATGCATCTGAGCAAACCCAGCCTGCACATACAGGGGAGCATTCACACTAACATCATCCCGACGGGCATCCCAACGTTGCTCTCAACGGGCATAAAGCCCGCCGCTGTTGTACGGTTTCGTTCGGAATGGTTTTAAACCATTTCGAACGTTAACCTTAAAAGCCCTGAATTTTATATTCAGGGTATTTTTTGAGTATTCAGTTGGGGTGAAATGATGGGTACATTCTCAATAGAGACGGGTTTCATACCCGTCTTCGCCCGTTGGGCATAAAGCCCGCCGCTACGGGGGCTACCCCTCTTTCAAAATCTTCTTAATCAAGGCTATCTGCCCCAAATGGTAATGGGTATGCTCAATAATACCGTGCAGGTTGCGGTAATAAATACCGTATTTTTCATCGGCAATGTTTTCCCAAAGTTTGCTATCAGGCATTTGCTCCAGTAAATCAGCAAACTCTCTGGCATCGTCCCAAACCTTGTTAAGCATCCTATCCCAATCTTCTTGCGAGTTAATGGGCGGGTGCGAAAAACTGAATTTATCATTAGCTGATAATACATCTCCCTTAAATACCTTTAATACGGCATCCACATAATAGTTGGTATGATATACAAGTGTGGCTATTGTATTAAACGAATGTACTTTAGTAATGGCTTCTTCCCAGGTCACCCCCTCTAAGTTATCTTTAAGGTTAGACCACGTCCAATTACCACCAAAGTGTACCTCCCTAAAATGTTTTGCAATGTGGGCAGTTACGTTCATAGTTTTTTGCTGTTTATAGATGTTTATACAATATTAACCAAATAGGTATTTGGTTTACAAGCGGGTGCTTTATCTTGCCCAAAAGCACAACAAAAAGCCATGAATGCTATTATTGAGTTACTGCAAAAAGTAATTATGCTGCCCGATACCGAAGCTGAAAAATTTGCTGCAATAGCAACTGAAAGGCGTATAGATAAGAACGAGTACTTTATAACCGAAGGGCAAATACCCAAAAAACTTGCCTTTGTGGGCAAAGGGCTTTTCAGGTATTTTTATATTGACGGAAACGGGACGGAATACACCAAAAATTTTATCCTTGACGGAAATTTTATTACTGCCTATTCGGCTATGATAGCCCAAAAGCCTTCGGCTATGTTTATTGAGGCTTTAGAAGATAGTGTGGTGTATGAGATTAATTACACCGATTGGGAACTGTTGAAAACCGGCCACTATTGCTGGAAAGACTTGTTGATTTATTTTTTAGAAAAAGCCTTTAGTACTAAAGAAAAGCGCGAACGCGAACTGCTGTTGCTGGATGCTGAACATCGCTACCTGATTTTTAAAGAGGAATTTCCCGGTTTGGAAACACGGGTAAAGCAGCACCTTATAGCATCTTATCTGGGTATATCACCCGTTTCACTGAGCCGTTTAAAAAATAAGAAGCGTTAACATAGGTTAATGCTATTGCTTAGTATCGGTTTTTCCTTTGCTCCACTAATTTATAGTGAGCATGAAACTACAACACCAAACCATTCTTATAACAGGCGGAAGTTCAGGTATAGGGCTGGAACTTGCCAAACAGCTTATCAATCTTCAAAATACAGTGATTATTTGCGGACGAAGTGAAGAAAAGCTGGCTGCTGCTAAACAACTACTTCCCCAACTAATTACTATTGCCTGTGACATAAGTAATGATAACGACCGCATGAAACTATACGAGTTTATACAACAGCATTACCCTGCCTGCAATGTATTGATAAACAATGCCGCAATTGTGCACCGTGTTGACTTTAGGGCGGATGTATTGATGGTGAGAAAAGCGCAGGCCGAGATTAACACTAACTTATTGGCTCCCATAGCCCTTACCAAGTTGTTTTTACCTTTGTTTGAAAATACTCCTAATCCTGCAATTATTAATATCACAACCGGACTGATATATGCTCCCCGGGCCGAATACCCTATTTACAATGCCACTAAAGCTGCACTGCATTCGTTTACACAGGTGCTTCGGCATAGGTTAAAAGAAACCAACGTGAAAGTGATTGAGGTGATGATGCCGGTGGTTGATACCCCATGGCACAATGGTGACGTTCCCAAAATTGCCATCTCCACAGAGGTGGCAGTAAACAAAATGTTGAAAGGCATTGGGACAGGGAAATATGAAGTGCGGGTTGGTGCGGTGAAACTGCTGTATTTTATTTCCCGTATTTCCCCTAAACTGGCATTTAAGATAATTAACGGAATTTCATAAGTGATACAATGCACGCAGCTACTTTGCTACTCAACGTGTGAAAGCGTTTTAAGAAGGTCAGTTTTTTTACGAAGTGCCACTTTAAGCTCCACCCGGTTTGAAAGCGTAATGAAACCGCCGTCTTTACCCTTGGTATAAGAGTTAATATACTTCATGTTCACCAAATACTTGTTGTGCGACCTAAAGAAGTTGTATTTCCTTAAGTCGTTTTCAAAATGCGAAAGTGTACGTGATACTAAAGTTTTTGTACAGTTGGTAAAATGTATAACAGTGTAATTATCATCTGCCTCGCAATACAAAATAGTATCCACATCCACATAGTTAACTCCGTTTAGCACCGGCAAACCAATTTTGCCCGTATCGCTTTGTAAAGTCGCCACATTGTTTACTAAATGATTGGTAAACCGTTTTTGCTCAAGCCGGCGCAAAGCAAGATTCATAGTTTGCCTAAACTCATCGGCATCAATGGGTTTTAAAATATAATCAAATGCAGATGCCTTAATGGCTTTAATGGCATAGTTATCAAAGGCTGTGATAAAAATAACTATATCAGGCTGGTGAGCCAGACGCGTGAGCAAATCAAAGCCAGTGCCGTCTGACATTTCTATGTCTAAAAATAAAATATCAGGCTCTAATTTGTAAATGGCGTGTGCGGCAGAATTAACACTATCCATTTGCCCGATAATTTCTATTGCCGGGAACATTTGCCCAAGGAAAATGCTTACCATTTCGCGTGCATCATCCTCATCATCAACAATAATCGCTCTAAAATTTTGTGGCTTCATGTGCAATTGATGGTATTATTAGTTCTATAACGGTGCCATACCCCAAAACAGTATTGGCCCTTATATTTACTTGTACGTTTAAATTAAACAATTGGTTGTATGCCTGTGCCCTGCTGCCTGATAAACGCATGCCCAATGTTTTGCGGCTGCTGTTTGTGGCTTGGGCCGGCAACCCCGGTCCGTTATCCTCAATGGTAATTATTAGCCCGCCTCCTTCTTTTTTATAAAAATTAATTTCAACCATCCCTTCCCTGTCCTTTACCGCCGTTACGCCGTGTTTCAAAGCATTTTCAACGTAGGGTTGCACCAGCATGGCCGGTATCAATGTAGTTGAACTTAATGATTCATCTACCCACAACTTATAATTCAGTTTCTCTTTAAACCGTATCTTCTCAAGCTTTAGGTAGTTGGTAAGATAATCGCGCTCTTCTCCAAGTGTTATAAAGGTTTCTTGTGAGTATTGCATCGTTTGGCGTATGAGCTTGGCAAACAGGTTGATGTATTGTTTCACCAAATCATGCTCGTTTTTGTAGCTAAATACTTGTATTGAGTTAAGGCAGTTAAACACAAAATGGGGATTTATCTGAGCTTTAATAGCCTCTAATTCCAACTCAGCAAGTTTGCGTTTTTGCTGCATTTGCTTGTAATGAATGTTTTTATAGCGTTGCACCCACCTGATAATCAACAGGGAAAGTATCACAAGCAGTGCAGCGGCTACCAATACTTTAAACCACCACGTTTGCCAAAACGACGGCAGCACAATAATTGGTAGTACAATAGCATTGGCACTTTTTGTACCGTTGTAGCTAAGGGCTAATACCTGCAATTGGTACTGGCCGGGAGGTAGCCCGCTAAAACTTATATCCGGACTCTCGGTAATTACCCAATTGTTGGTCAATCCCAGTAACCTGTATTGATATTTAATGTTGCCAAAACTTTCGTACGAAATGGCACTGAGTGATAACTGAATATCATTAATAACCGGACCTATGGTAAGCTTTTGAGGAAACTGTATTGTTGAATCTTTATATTTTGCTGAAGATATCCAAACCACAGGCTGGCGCGATGTGGTGCTTTTTCTATTAGGTAGTAATACGCCTAACCCTGCTGATGTAGCAACGTATATAGTATCGTTGTGGGTGTGTATGCCCACCACGTTATTAGACGGAAGTCCATCAAAAAAGGTAAAAAGGCTTACTGTTTTATCCACCATATCGGCATCAAAACTTATGCAGTACGCCCCCCTATCGGTTGATAACCAATAGGTAGAGTCGTTCTGACTGTGAATAAACCTTATGTTTCCTGTACCTTCAGTTATTGTGTTATTAACCGGTTTGCAGCTTTGTGTTTCACTATTATAGACAAACAAGCCGTTCACACTTGTGCCGATAAGCACATACCCTGTGCGCGAAACCGCCATAGATGTTATGTGTACTTTTGATAATATGGGGTGTGATATTAGTTTGCCTTCACCTCTGAGGCTTTGCTTTATATACAACCCATTGGGGGTGCCAATCAAAATTTCGTCGTTGGGGGCTTTACAAATAGTAGTGGTGCGTCCTGAATAAATTTTTTCATCCTCAAACCCGTAAGTCTTAGGACTCTCTCTAAAAACGTAAGCCCCGTCGTGTGCTGCAAACAATAACAATTCATCGTCGTAGTTGGTTATATACTTAATTGCGCGTTTGTGGTGTTCTATAACTTTTGTACCCCCATTTTTTGTTTTCTGCACAAACAAGATAACGTCTCTGCCTGCTACTATAACCCCTCTGCTCAGAGACTTAATTAACATTATTGATTGTAAATTGCTTTTGGGAAAATTTATGGTTGAAGTTGTATGTCCTTCCCGCACTGAAATACCGGGGAATTTATGCCCGAAATATATTTGCTTTTCGTTGCCGGTAACGCAACTCGGGGTTAAATCAGCTAACTGCAAAGGCATTGTTCGCAATGTATTTTGCCAATGTTTTTCAGATATAAAAAACAACCCGCTATTTACTGTGCTAAACCACACATTACCGTCATTATCAACAAATACATAATTTATTGTAACATCATTAAATAAGCTGGTAGGTTTTGATTTATTGGTGATTTTACTGATTGGCCCCCAATATTCTAACCCATTATCGCTGGATAATACCCACAAATGGTTGTTCCTATCAATAACGGCGTAGTATAGCGTGCGTTGGGTGTAGTTTTCAAATATCTTAACTGTGTTGTTGTCTTTAATTTCATAACCCACAATTTTCTTCTTATCCACATTATAAAGCAGCAAGTTCTTTGCATCATCTGATATTCTGATATTGACTGCGTTCTTTGAATCAAAATTGAAATCAACTTTTAACGTATCTATTTTGTCAGTAATAATATCATACCACAGCAAATCCCTTTTGCCTTCCCTTATTTGCAGTAAGATGCGGTTGTTTATAACAGCTATTGTGTAAAAATTGACATTGATTTTAACATTAAATTGGGTTATACTACCATTGTGAAAGCCAAAAAATGTTGCATTATTACCCTCGTCGCACAGCCATACTTTCCCCGTTACCTTATCAATATGGGTATGATTTATCAGTTTATTTTTTATTAGTTGTAATGTTGGGTCTTGGGTTGGGGTTATTACTATACCATCCTGATAATACGATATGTTATTAAGCAGCGGGGTAAATAATACTCTGCCGTCGTTGCAGGGTGCTGCCGTTAATATCTCTTTATCAATAAGCCCCATTCGGTCATCAATAACTTTAAATCTTTTCCCATCAAAACAAATTGCCCCTTTATCAGAACCAACCCAAATAAATCCTTTTTCATCTTGAGTAATCACATATCCTATGGTAGCCGGATAGCCATCAAACTGAGAGTATACCTTCATCCCGGGTATTTGTCCGCTAACTGTAAAAATCGAAAAAAATAAAGAAAATATACCTAATGGTATTTTTATACCCTTAGATAGTATATAACCAACTGCTACTGACAAAGCGTTCACAAAAGAAAAGTTTGTTTGAAATAATGGGGCAAAAGTTTACCTTATTTTTGTATAAAAGCAAATTTTTATAAGTAATAAAGGCCGTTTTACATAAAAAACTCATAAACCAGTGTTTTTTACTCTCTAATGACCTTATTTATCCATTTTTTATGTTTGCTGATAGTTTTAGGCTTTTAACTAAGAAGATGATATCCCATCATCATTCATTGCATGAACTTAATTTTTCGGCGTAAAAGCAATCTCAATGGTTTGCTGCTGTTTCATCTCTTCAACATTCACTTCTTCAAAGCGGCGCGTTAGATGGTTGCCTGACAGGTCAGTTACATACGTATTTAGTAATAACTTATGGTCAGCAGGTAGCCAAGGCTTTGCGGGCACAAAGGCCCACACTTTATCATTTATGGGGTGTACAAAGCCCTCTACTTTATTACCCTTATTGTCTTTCACTTCAAGGCCAATTTGCATAGTACCGAAATCCATTTTGTCATCAAATACAACTTCAAGCGGTTGTTGGGTGCCGTTTTGGGGCACCACCAAATACTGCTGTTTAAATGTAGGGATTACCCTATCAGCAGCAGTCACCACAAATGTTTTTGTAAACTCCTTTTCAAGCGGCTGGTTATCCCTATCACGCAATACCGAAGTTATTACCAATGTATATCTTTTTCCCTCTTCAAACAGTTTATCTTCTTTTTCAAAATAATGTATGCCCCGTTTCACCCTGCCGGGGTGCAGCATCAACACTAAATGTTTTCCATCATCTGCCCAGTTTGATTTGTGCCGCCATACCATCTGCTTTTCCACTCCTTTTTCATCCAACAGTTTTATTTGCTTATACGTTTGCACATCTTCTATCATTGGTTTGGTAAACGTAACATGAAACATGAGAATGTTTGCCGGTACAGTATCAGCGAGGGGGTAAATTCCTGCTACAGCTGGTACTGAAATATCTTTTGGAGTTGCCGGAGTTACATACTCTGTTCTTAATGTATCACTACCTGTAATGTACAGTACTGCAAATTGCATATTGACCCCCAAAGGTTGGCGGGGAGTGTAGTACAAAGTATCGTTGGTAAAAGTGTATTGGCAACCGATAGGAGTGGTAGCGGCGATGCCATTATTAATTACAAAAAGGCCGGATATAGTTTCCCATCCGGCCTCTTGTGCTTGTTGCGCCTGTGCAGCGCTTACAGCAATTTTTATAAGTGGTTTATAGGGATTGCTTGCATCAATAGCCGGTTGTGATGATTGTGTTTTATCACCACAGGCTGCTATTAGCACAACCCATATCACGCCCCATACTTTTATTAAATGCTGCTTCACGGTTTATCGGCGCTTTAGTCAATTAAATATCTAATACTGAAAGCTGACCGCCTTGACGGCTAATCACCAACAATTTAGTCTCGCTGTATTTTGAGGCTAATACGAAGGTATTGGCAGGAGCAATCAGTTTCAACTCTTGCTCAGTCAATCCGGGTGCAGGAGCCAAACCACCGTTTTGGTAGGTCATAATCCAACGTCCATTCTGATTAGCATTCTCGCTTTCGTTCAAGTATCTCTCACCCACACGAACAATACGGCCATCTTCGTGCACTTCAATCATATAGGTGGTATTGTTACTGGTTACGCAAAATACTTTTTGCGCTATACCCGTGTTTAGGTTGAAGTATTCTTTTACCTGCAACAATCCGCTACCGGTGGTTATTTCGCTGGTTTTGAATGAATAACCGGGAGCGCATACGGTAACACCCATCAAGCGTTTTTCACCGTCAACTTCACCGTAAGTCATGCTTTCAAGAGGAGCACTGGTAAAATAGTTACCACCCCAGTTGCTTTTGTACACGGTTGTAGCGCGTGATGTTGCCGATGAGTTGTGTACAAACGGAGCAACCGCAGTGGCTATAGAACCATCCAACGTTGAAGCATGGCTGTAGCTAAAGTATAAAGTATTATCACCCCAAGTCATGTCGTTAATCAACTGACCGGTGCTTGAGAAATTAATAGTGCTGTAGCTAACATTGCTTACATTTAATTGCTCTACAGTATTACCTGCATTGGTAATTTTAAACAGTGTTTGGTTGTTGCTTTGCGTGTTACGCACCAAAGCATAAATTGCTTTTGAAATAGGATTCACTTCAATATTAACATAGCTGATTGAGCTAACAGGAATGCCTAAACTTGCCGCAATGTTTGTACTAAAGGTGGTTACAGGTGCCGAAATTGTGTTTGCTGCTGCTTTGGTAGCATCGTTGTCTTTCAAATCGATGGCATAGATTTTTCCGGTTGAGTTTTGAGCAGCCAACAACACGACTGAATTGTTGTTGAACGCCAATGTGAAGTCGCTGATTGAGCCTGTGTATGCCTGCCCTGTTTGAGCCCCTGACAACAACGAAGGCCCGGAATTATTGTTGGTTGGCGACGGAGTGTCGGTTTTGTCCTTGTCTTTACATCCGAAAGATACAAGGCAACAAAGGGTAAAAAAACTTAATAATAATCGCAGATGATTGTTCTTCATATAGTAAATGGTTTATTATGTATGGCCTAAAAGACTATATGTATAAACAAAGGGTTGCAGCAAATTTTAAAAAAGACATTTATGCTGCTTCTTAACAACATATTTAAAAAGTGATTACGGGTTTTTATTTTTCATAAACTTTCGTATCTTTGCCGTCCTTTAAAAATAAAAGTGATGTACGCAATAGTAGAAATTGCCGGTCAGCAGTTTAAAGTGGAGAAAGACCAAAATCTTTTCGTTCACCGTTTAAACGCCCACAACGAAGGTGAAAGCCTTAGCTTTGATAAAGTGTTGTTGGTGGATAATGGCGGAAACGTAAAAGTGGGCACTCCCACTGTTGAAGGCGCTAAAGTAACCGCCACTGTGCTTGAGCACTTGAAAGGCGATAAGGTTATCGTGTTTAAGAAAAAACGCCGCAAAGGCTACCAAAAACAAAACGGTCACCGTCAACAATTTACCAAAATTAAAATCGACGGTATCACTGCTTAATTTTTTAATTAGTTTAACGTAAGTTTAAAAGAATAATACTATGGCTCACAAGAAAGGTGCGGGTAGTTCGAAAAACGGTCGCGAATCGCACAGTAAACGTTTGGGAGTAAAGATATACGGTGGTCAGTTGGCTATTGCCGGTAATATCATCGTTAGGCAGCGTGGTACTAAACACCACCCGTCTGAAAACGTTGGTATCGGTAAAGACCATACTTTGTTTGCTTTGGTTGATGGCACTGTAGTGTTTACCAAACGTAAAGACAACCGCTCATTTGTATCAATTACCCCTTTTGTTGACGAAACTGTTGTTGCTGCCCCTGCTGCACCAAAAGCTAAACCTGCAAAGGTTGCTGCTCCTGTAGTTGAGGCTCCCGTAGCAGAAGTTGCTGAAGAAGCTCCTGCTGCTGAAGCAACCCCTTCAACCGAAGAATAAGGTACTCCTTAAAAATATTCAAGCACCCCGAAGAAATTCAGGGTGCTTTTTTTGTTTACAGCAGGGGCAGACGGGTTTAGACGGGTATGAAACCCGTCTCTATTGAGAGTGTGCCCATTGCTTTACCTAAACCATTTACGCCCCTGAATATAAAATTCAGGGCTTTGGAAAATAACGTTCGGAATGGTTTAAAACCATTCCGAATGAAACCCTACAACAGCGGCGGGCTTTATGCCCGTCGAGAGCAACGTTGGAATAACCGTCGGGCGAAGACGGGTATAAAACCCGTCTCTATTGAGATTCGCAATCAAAAAAGGCATGAAGTCTCAACTTCATGCCTTTTGCATTGTGATATTTTGGGGTATCTCTCCCCTATTGTATCGTTATCGTTCCGGCGCCGTTGTATGAGCGGTACTCGCCGTTATACATCGCATCGGCACCAACAGGCCCCATTATAAATTTACCTTTGGTTACCGCCCGCACCGTGTAGTAAATATACTGTTCCCTGTTATCAGGGTTCAGGTAAAAGTTTATACGGTCGTCGCGTACATCAAAGTGTTGAGTATAGGCACGGTTTTGTGTCCACTCATAATCACGTCCTTCGGTAATGCGCGGGTTCTCAATTTCAAACCCTGCGGGCAGCATATCGGTTACCACCACATTATCAATGTCCATATTATTCAGTGCCGCTATTGAAATACGCACCACAATTAACTCGTTTTGCTTGAAGGTGGTACCTGATAGTTTGTTGCCGTAACGGTCGAAAAACTCTTTACGCACCCGTAAGAAGTTATCTACTTGGTCGTATTTGCCCGTTGAGCTTATTCCTTCCATCTCGTAATAATAATACAAAGTTCCTGTGCCCGAAGAAGTGATGCTTACTTCTTTGTTACCCAACACCGCATTATCCAATACCAAATCTTTGTTTGAGAAGTTTCCAACGGTTTTACCATCAATTTTAATGATGGCAGATACATCAGACTTGTTTGCGTTTTGCGCCAACTTACCCAATGCAAGGAAGCCAAACGAAAGTTCTTGGGTGCTTAAATAATATCCTGTTTTTAATTGTTGGGTAAGGTTACGCGCCATGGCAGGTATTTGCTTATGGTTGATATCGCTTTCAACCAAGGCGTGTAACGATATGGCAAGGTTACGCACGGGCGAATAGAAACTGCCGCCGGTGGCTTTGGTGGGGTCATACTCCACAAACTCGTTGGGCAGCATTTCATTAAACGACACCTTATCTGAGATAAGCGCGTAGGCGGCTGCCAACATATAACGCGAATCGGTAGTAAGCACATCTTTGTTGCCTTTGTAGTAGTTGAGCAACGAGCGGTTGGGTTTACCCGCGCGGCTTAGCACATACAAGCTGTATATCACATCGCGAGAGGCGTACTTTTTGTACACATAGTTTTCGCCTGTATAATAGCGGTACTCTACCAATTCTTTATTGCCTGTTTTATAGGTGATATAATCCAGCAAACGGTCAAGTACGTTGTTATCTACGTCAAATCCGGCTTTCTCGGCTTCAATTAAGAAGTGTGCAGCATAAATACTACCCCACCACGATTCTTCATACCCGCCCTGCCAGTAACTCATACCTCCGTTATACAGTTGCATACCTTGCAATTTAATAATGGCTTGGCGCACGTTATATTCAGGGTTGCGGTCATCCTCACCGCTGCTTAGCAAAGTGCGGTTTTTCATGGCTGAGTTTTTCATAAAATCAGCAAAGTACAGTTGAGGGAATGCCGCAGACACCGTTTGCTCCACACAGCCGTGAGGGTACCCCACCAAATAGCTGAATTTATCAATAAACTCAACCATCGGGTTTTTGCTCACTACCAGTTTGGTTGCTATTGACGACGGAATATAATCGGGGTTAAGTTCCAGGTTTTTAGTCTCGCCCGGTTTCATGGTTCCCGAAAGAGTACTTTTCAGTAGTGAGGTGGATGGCCGCACAGTGATTTCGGTTTCATCTACAAACGTTTCGCCCAATCCTTGTACGGATACTTTGATTTTAGCATTGCCTATTTGGGGCAGTGCTTTTAGTTTAAATACCACCAAGTTTTCTTTATTGGCTGTTATGGTAACGTTTTCATTCGCTCCCTCCATTGCTTGTACCGGCCCTGTTATACTAACGGTTACTTTGGCGTTTGCATTTTTAGCGGTAGTGTTGCTGATGTTTACCGGCATTTGTATTTCATCACCGGGTGAGAAGAAACGAGGCAAACCGCTGGTAACCACCAAGGGGTCGGCTACTTTCATATTCTTACTGCCTGAACCGAAGTTTCCGTTTTTGTAGGCAACGGCCATAATGCGCAAATCGCCGCTAAACTTGGGTAAATCCACCTCATAGGTTACTTCCCCGTTACTGTTGGTAGTAAGTACTCCGCTCCAAAATGCTACCAGTTTCACGCGGTTATTGCTAAGCGGGTTCACCCGTTTTTCAAGGTCATAACCGTCACCACCCGTAGTGCTTCGGCTTGATATTTCGGGAAACAAGAAGGGGTATAAATCGTAGCTGTTTACCTCAAGGGCTCGGCGGGCATAGAAATGCCCGTGCGGGTCAGGCGTGGGGAAGTTTTTAAGGGCTAATATCCCTTCGTCAACCACGGCCAACGTAACTTGTATGCCTGCTTCGGCTTTGGTTTTTACTGTAATCTTTTGCTTGGTAGTTGAGCGTGATTTCTCTACCGCAGTAATAGCTACAGGCAGTATAGTGCTTTTCTTTTCTACCGATAAATTACCGTAGCCGTGTGCCACCATTAAGGGCACTCCGCTGTTGGTAAGAGGTTTTATCAGTGTGGCTGATATGTAAACGTTGGGTAAGAAATCTTCTTTAACCGGAAGTTCAATCTCAGCCGATTTTTTATCCGTTTCAATTACACGGTAATCATAAATGCCGTTACGCTCAATGGTAACCAATAACTTACCTACAAACGGTGTTTTAAACAGTACTTTGGCTTTATCGCCCACCTCGTATTTCTCTTTATCAAATACAATATCCACGCTGCCTTCGGTACTCACATCAAACGATGTGGTAAGGGTGGCACCCCAACGGTAAGCATAAAAATCATACGCCACATATCGTTCTGCACCTTCGCGCATTACCCGTATTTCATACGAGCCCGATACAGGCGGAACGTAGGTAAATATCGTCTCACCCTTGCCAAACCCAATGGTTTTGCTCTCCATCACCTTTTCTACCCGTTTAGAGGTGTAATAAAAATTATCGTTATAACCCCTTGTAAGCACTGATTGCCATTCGTATTGTACTACCTGTACCAATCCTTTTGCGTTAGCCACCAGCTTACCGTCCCTATCCACAGCCACCAGTTTGGCCTGCATAGGTTCGTGGGTTTTCAGGTAATAATCGTCCAGCTTAATACCGTACAGCACAGGCTGGGTTATAATATCAAACCGTTTGCTGCGGTTCACCGGGCGGCCGCTTTCATCAAAAACGGTAGCAAACACAGTACCTTCCAGCAAGCCCATGTCTTTATAGGCTACATCCAGTTCAAACGTTTGTGAGCCCAACCCTGCATCGCTGGTTTTCCCTTCGCGCAGGTTCTCCATAAAGTTTTGTTTGGCACTAACGTTAAAGTTAAAGTCACTGTAATTTTTAGGGCTAAAATCCTTTCGCGTCAAGCGCAGCTCCATCTCGTAGTTACGGTTAGCCGCAGGCGGGCCAAAGTAGTTCACCGCCTCAATGCTGGCAATTACTTTATCGGTTAGGTTATAATACGGCTTATTAAGCGTAAGTGTCGATTTGATCCGGTCGGGCATAAACTCCTCAATCCCTATGCTTCTTGAGTTCAGCAACACATCGTTACCGTTATACACCTCAATAGTGTAGCTGCCTGTAACGGCAGATGCCGCAATATCAAAAGCCCCGTCTACAGAGCCTTGCCCGTTGGTGTTTTTACGCAGACTGGTGTACTCTTTTCCGTTGGGCATTACCAATTTCACCTTCAAAGGCACATCGGCCACAGGCTCCCACTTGGTGTTGCGTACAATGGTATTAAAATACACCTTCTCGCCGGGACGGTATATGTTCCTGTCACCGTAAATAAATACATCCCACCCCGAAGGATGCTCGCGCTTTCCGCCTACATCAAATCGCGAGGTTTCAACCCCAGTCTGACTCAGCAGCATATAGTTAAAATCATCACCCAACCGTGCGGTTAGCATTGCAGGGCTAAAGTGACGCATCTTATCCTTAAAATCTTTTACCACAGCAAACCCTTTGCTGTCGGTTTTTACCGTAAACACATCCTGATTGTTGTTGCTGATAATGTGAACCTCTACATCGCCCAAAGGTTTGGCCGTAAGAATAGAGTTGGTGTAGATAAACAAATCGTTTTCGGTTTGTTTGCTTATCACCCCTATGTCTGATATCGAAACCAGTTTGCTGGCATTTAGATAATAATCGGTTTTTGAGGACACCTGTACCACGTATATGCCTTTAAACTCATCAATTTGGGGCATATCAAGGTTTAGGGTGGCAATACCGTTTATACGGGGTAAATCGCTGGTTTTTATGGTACGCTCTGATACTACGCTGCTGTACTGGCCACCGTGGTCCATATCGTACGAACGGTCGCTATTATAATACTCTTCCTCGTAATAATAATCGTAATAGCCGTAACTATTGCCCCGCATATAGGCCAGTATGTTGTTTTCGTATATTTTTATGATTTTAACCTGTACCTCGGGCACATTTACGATGTTAATCCCAATGTTGCGACTGCCCGATTTACTAAGGTAAATGGCTTTTTTACTACTGAAACTAATGCTGGGCGGCATCTCACCGAAAAATACTTCGTGGCGTGAATCGGCTTTTAATACTCCACCCAACGCCCCTTTAAAAAATTCCTTTTTAAGTATCAGCGAGTAGGTGTTGTTTATCAAAAAATCACCTGTAATCAACACCCCATTTTCGGTCAACTCGGCTTTGTTGGTCACATTCGGGTCAAGCGTAAATGCTTTATCCAGTGCCGTAGCATCAATCTCTTGCGATGTAATTACCCGTACAAACCCTTTGTTGTCTTTAAAACCGCTCTCCACATTCTGAATTACCAAATCATAGCGTGAAGCAAGCACTTGTGATAATTCATGCTCTTGGTCGGTTGTGTAATCGCCGGTAGCCAACTTTATTCCTTTCAGAAACTTTACCACAATTAATGATTGCTCTTTACCAAACGGCGAACCATTGATGGTAAAAAACAACTCTTTTCCGGGGGTGGTATTATCCGGAGAAAACGAAGCGTCGGTGCCACCAATGCTCACCTTCATCAAACTTTTCAGTTGGGCAGGATCAACCTCATAATTAAAATTAACACCCAAACGAATCACAATACCGTTTCCGTCCTTACCTTTAGCCCAAAAAGCACTGATTGCATCGGGCTGTAAATACTCGGTATGAAACTTTACCGCTTCATACTCCTTGCCGATAAACAGCTTTTTGTTTTCAGCCTTTTTCAACACTTTTTTAGAAAACTCTGCTTTGTATTCAGTACTGGGTTTAAAACCTTTTGCGGGAGAAAACACCAGTTCGCGGCGGCTTGCCCACCTAAAACGTCCTTCAACTTTTGGTGATAGCTGTATGTACTCGGCAGAGTCCCATTTACCAACACTTTCAGCATCAATTACGTCATGGTTAAATGTAAAAACAAGGTTTTGTTGTGTTTGTATCACCTCGCTAAAATTTTTCACATAACTCACCATGTTTATGGGGTTGCGCGAGCATGATAAAAGAGTTGCCAACAGTAGGGCAATAAGTAAGGCATTTAATTTGTTAATCATAGGTGAGTGGCAAAAGTGTTGAAAGTGGGTGTAAGTTATAAAAAAGCGTAGGTAGTGATGTTATTATTGTATGGTTTTTAATATTTTTTTTTAAGCACTTGAAAAAAGATTTTTTTGCGTTTCTGTTTATCCTTGTGGCAGTTAGCACAAGCGGCCAAGTGAAGCAGGGCGACTTTATGCTGGGCGGCAACTTGGCCTTTGGGCGGCAAAAAGCCCAGGTACCCTCTAATGCATCATCAGGAACTGATGCACAAACTACCTTAAAGTTTGCCCCACGCGTCGGGGTATTTTTCACCCAAAGGCTACAAATAGGCTTTGGTACCAATGTAAATTACACAGGCAATAGCGAAACTTATACTCAACAAGACTCAGCCGGCAATGTGTTTAGGAGTAAACTACAGTATTACGAACTTGAGTTGGGAATGGGTATTTTTGCTTCGTATTACTATCCGATAAGCAACCGTTTGTTTTGGGTGAATACTCTAAACGTTAACTGGGGTTCATTTATAAGGGGGGATAAACTATCTACCCTGTTTTCTGATGATAAACCAAGGCAAAACAGAGACCGCTATGTGGGCACCCGCCTTTCTACCGGCATACAATATTTTGTGTTGCCGCATTTATCAGTATCGGCAGGTTACCAACCTCTTTCTTTAATCTATAATTACCAAAAAATTATTCGGCCAAATACACCTGTGAGTCGCAGAGATAATGTAAATATTGAGTTTTCATCCATCTCCAGCGGCTTTTTTATCGGCGTTAATTACTTAATAATTTCTGATGACTCTAAAAATGAAAATTAACATCTCAACAGTGCTGCTATTACTAAGCTTGTTGCTTGCCACCCAAGCCGGAGCGCAAATGTATAAAGGACGTTGGGCGGTAGGTGGCGAGTTTTCGTTTTTAAATTCACGCAATGACCAAAGCAGCGGAAGCAATAACTTTTCTGAAGAGTTGAATACCGGCTTTAGTTTCCGTTTAAACGGGGGGCAGTTTGTTAGCCAAAAACTATACACTTACGGTGTGGCGGGTATTACTTACAGTACCTTGCAACGTAATTATGAGATGGGTACAAGCGGTGCTAAAGAAATCAGAAAAACACTTGCTAATGCTACCACTATTGGCATTGGCGGCGGAACGCGCTGGTATATAAAAGGCACTGAAAGGGTGGGCTTTTTTTTGCAAGGGCAAGCGGTGTTCTCAGGAACTAATGTGCGAAGGGAAGAATTTTATTCTGAAAACGATACCGTACAAAGCGATGCAAAAGTTAAATATCCTTTTTATTCGTTAGACATTAATATTAAACCCGGCGTGTACTTAATTGTCAGCAAACGTTGGCAGTTAACTTTCAACCTGGGCAACTTGTATTTTACACAAACTTGGCAACCCGAAAAAACGGGGGTAGTTGGGCGCAGCAGCAACTCAACCTTCGGTATGGATGTAAACCTGTTTGATTTTAGAGTGGGTGCATTGTACTTACTGGGAAAGAATGAATAAACTAACGAATAGGGTTGAAACCCCATTCTGTTAAAAATTGTCCAATCCGTGCGGACTTAAGTCCGCACGGATTGGACAATTACAAAAACGATAGGTTTTAACCTGTTGTGGTAA